>OIXA01001036.1_pt1 | contig 37160 bp, 48 predicted proteins | sample 1587721 | NCBI WGS metagenome assembly OIXA01 (sample SAMEA3888900, study PRJEB22519) | human gut metagenome | biome: human gut; feature: human-associated habitat; material: faeces | place: Denmark | collected 2013
AATAATATTGATTATCAAACAGTTATAAATTATTTTTAATTTTTATTAAATTTTTTCTCAAAAAATGTAGACTTTTTCTCAAAACGTAAGTATAATTAATATTAAGATATTAAGGTAATGATAGATATTTAAAAAATTAATTAAAATTTTTATTTAAATTTGAAAAATTAATTTTCTTTTGGTTCTTTTCTTTTTGATTACTTTTTCTTTGGTTCTTTCTTTTTCAGAAGGTAGTTCCTTTCAGAGATTGAAATTATTTTTAAAATATGATTTTAATTAAATTATTCATTTAAGACTTTATTTTTTATTATATATATAATATATAAAGAATAGTTCTTTAATTATATGAATGAAGAAAATACACAACAAGATAATAATACGATAAATAATATAGATACTAATTCAATTCAAAATAATTCTGTTGTTAATAATACTAATACATCTGTACAAACAAATACACAACAGCAGAATTCTTTGGAAAATTCATTAACTAATTTACAGGATAAATGGGCTGATATTATAAAGTCTCTTAATGAACGTATGAAAGATCTTAAATCCATAGATGGATTAATGAATGAAGTTTATTTGAAAAGACAAGAAGCAATAGATTTATTTTATGGAACAGCAAAAATTTTAAGTAAACAAACAAGAGATTATAAAACAAAAGCATCAAGTATATATTTAGCTTTGAAATCAGGATCATCTGGTATTCGTTATACAAATGAAAGTGCTATTAACTTACAAATAGAATCTCAGTTATCAGCAGAAAAAGAATCTGTTGATTTATTAGATAATTTTTGTAAATATATGAAAGATACTATTTCAACTATTGATAATATTATTTATGGAATTAATAATAAGATTAAAGTTTTTGAAATGATGAATGGATTGAAATTTTAATTATGAATTAATATATAAAATAAAAAGAAGATATAAGTTAATTTTGAAAACTTATATCTTCTTTTTATTATTACAATAATTTTTTATTATATGCATTTCCATAATTTCCATATGGATTGACTGAACATGCTTTTTGCATTGCAGTAAAAAATTTAATATTTTCTTTAGGAATTAAAACAGGACAGTTATCAATATAATAACCACCTTCAGAACCTATTTTCCCTTTTATATTTTTATTTTTAACAGGAGACTTCTTATTATTTTTCATATATTTAATTATTAGATTATTTTATTATTTATTATTTATAGAATAAACAATTAACATATTTTTGACTATAATAAATGTTGTTATTATAGTTATTTAAGTTTTAGTTTTTAATTATGGCAGTTAAGAAAGATAAAGATACAAATAAAGAAAACAAATGTTCATTTTGTGGTAAGACAAAAAAAGATGTTGCATTACTATTCAATGGCGAATTTGGTAGTATATGTAATGAGTGTTGTGATCAAATATATAACATGAATCTTAGTATAATTAATCATAATACAAATTTTATACCAGAAGATGAATTTCATAAAGATGATGTAAAGAAACCTACAGAGATTAAAGAATTTCTAGATCAATATGTTATTGGACAAGATAAAGCAAAACAAAGATTAGCGGTTGCAGTTTATAACCATTATAAACGAATAAAACAAAAAGGATTTGATGATGTTGAAATTGAGAAGTCAAATTGTATCTGTATAGGGGATACAGGCGTTGGAAAATGCATTTCTCCAGATACATTAGTAACTATACGAAATAAAAAAACAGGTGATATACAGTTTATCAGTGTTGATGATTTTAAGAAGTTATATTTGACCAAACAGAATGAAGTTTAATTTTTTAATATGCATTAAAATCAAATATTTTAGAAAAAATGTAAATAGTTTTTAAATTTAAATTAATTAATAATGTTATCAGATAATATAGAAAGAAAATTTATTAATACATGGGATATTGAAGACTTTCAAATATTAACAGATGATGGATTTGTTGATATTAAGTCATTACATGAAACAATTCCATATATTAAATATCATATAGAAACATTTAATGGTTTAACACTTGATTGCGCTGATAATCATATAGTATTTGATGAGAATATGAATGAAATTTTTGTAAAGAATTTACGAAATGAAGATAAAATTATGACAGCAAACGGTATTGATACCATTATATGTGTAGAATGTACAAATATTGAAGAAAATATGTATGATTTTGAATTAGATGAAAATTCTAATCATAGATATTATACAAATGGTATTTTATCACATAATACATTATTGGTCAAATCAATTGCAAAGATGTTAGATGTACCTATTAGTATAGTAGATTGTAATTCAATTACAGAAGCAGGTTACGTAGGTGATGATGTCGAAACTTCTATCACACGGCTTTTACAAGCATGTGATTATGATGTTAAGAAAGCAGAACATGGAATAGTCTTCTTAGATGAGCTTGATAAGATTGCAAGAAAGTCAGGAGGCAATCCTTCCATAACAAGAGATGTTTCAGGTGAAGGTGTTCAACAAGCGTTACTTAAGATTATTGAAGGTACTGTTGTTAATGTTCCCCCAAAGGGAGGTAGAAAACATCCTGATGCAAAAATGGTTCAAGTTGATACAAAAAATATTTTGTTTATTTGTGGAGGTGCTTTTGTAGGTTTAGATAAAATTATCGAAAGACGTATGAATAAATCTTCATTAGGTTTTATATCTAAAGAAGAGAATAAACAATATATAGAAGATAAAGAAAATAATAATATTCTTAAATATGCAAATGCTGAAGATTTTAAGAATTTTGGTTTAATACCTGAATTAATCGGACGTCTTCCTATTATTACATATCTTAATCCATTATCAGAAGAAGATTTAAAAAGAATATTAATTGAACCTAAGAATGCAATTATAAAACAATTCAAAAAATTATTTGAATTAGATGGTATTGAACTTATTATTGATGATGATGTATATGATTATATTGTTAAATTATCAATAAAGAATAAATTAGGTGCAAGAGGTTTAAGAGGTATTGTAGAAGCATTATTATCTGATGATATGTATAAAATGCCTGCAACTGATGAAAAACGACTTCATATAACAATAGAATATGCTAAGGAAAAACTATTGGAGTATGAAAATACATATAATTAATTATTATTTTAAATTATCATTTTAAATCTTGGGTATTTTTTATCCAAGATTTTTTTATTTGAAATAAAATGTGTATCTTTGTATTGTTAATGAAATAATAAACAATTAAAAAATAAAGATTATGAATACAAATAATAATATAAAGTGGCATAAGGCATCAGAATATGTAGATAAGATGGCTAAGGTAAAGTCATATTTGGGTTTACCTAAAGGTTGGGGTGCACCAGAATTTGTATCTGGAAACTGTAGTAAAGAATGGATATTAGAACATTTTGAAGCAATTTGTCCTATTCCAATTGATGGTATGGATGAATTCCGTAGAGAAACCCATTATTATGGTGAATCTAAAATGGTTAAAGCTTCTGAACTTACAGTAGGTGATAAGATTTATTATGATTATAGTGTATTAACTGTAAAAAATATTAATAATAAAATAGAATTCGATGTTAAAGGTATTACTATAGATAATCTTGATACATTGGTAGAGAAACTTTAATAATGTTTAATTAAATATAAAATATTAATATGGTAATGATTGGTGATATTGTAAGAACTATTACAGAAGTAAAGAATACAAATGGTGTATATGAAATTCATCCATGTGGAGATAATACTATTTCTGGACATATTAAATCTACAGATGGAAAATTAACAGACTTTTCTAATGGAAATGAATATACAGATTATGAGGTTTCTCAGATTGAAATGTTTGAGGAAGAAGGAAATGTATATTATCGAAAAGTAATGTAATTTCATTTTTATGAATACAAATGAGAAATTTGAAAAATTAAAAAAATTAGCAGATAATATGTATGTTGCTGCTCAGTATTTGTCTACTGATGCATCACAATTAAAGAAAGCAATGAATGAATATCATCATTTTGTTGTTTATGAATTAAATAAAAATAATACTAAATAATAATTTATTAAATAATTTATGAAAAAGATTGTAATTGTTATTATTGCCGTAATTATCGGTATTTTTGTAATCTCTGGTGTATCTATGTATTTTACATATAATAACCAGGAAATTTCATTGAGAAATGAAGCTGAAGCACAGCGTGGAAAGATTGAAGGTTGTCATGATAAGATGTGGAAAGTTATTGCACAGCAGGCGCAAATCAGTGATAAGTATGCATCTGATTTTGATAAGATTTATACACATATCATGAGTGAACGTTATGATGCAAATGATGGTTCATTGATGAAGTGGATTACTGAAGCAAATCCTCAGTTTGATGCAAGTCTTTATAAGAATATTATGCAAAGTGTAGAAGTATTGCGAACGGAGTTTCAGAAGAATCAGGAACGAATGTTGGATATTGTAAGAGAGCATAGAGATTTGTGCGCACGTTATCCAGGAAAGTGGTTTATTAGTAATACCGCAGATATTGAGTATACAATAGTTTCTTCTGGTCGTTCAAAGACAGTAATGAGTACAGGTTTGGATGATGATATTGATGTATTTAAAAAGTAAATGATAGGCAAATATATAAACGTAGATAAGGTTATTTCTATTAAAATATTTGATAAGAAAGATGTTCTTAATGAAAGTTTTGTATGTACATTAATTCATCGTAAAGGTACTGTTAAGAGAAGACGATTAAAATTTAATGGATTTAAAGTAGAAATTGAATGTGTATATTATAAAGATGATATATTTGAACAGTTATTTTCTGGCAAAATAACAAGGACAAAATTAAATGAATTGTATATGAAAGAATATATCGAAGATAATATAGAAAATAATTATATTATTGAAGATAATATTTTATATGAAAAACCACGTGTAGAAATAACACTTATTAATGATGAATTAGTTGTAGTTCATCGAGATTCTGTGAAAGAATTATATAATTATTTAGATAATATAGGACTTTCAAAACATAAAAATATTAAGAAAGTTTAATTAAAAAGGTAAATTATGTTTATTCATAGTTTACCTTTTTATTTTTATTAATAAATAATTTAACTGAATAATACTATATATTTTCATAAGATAAATATAAAAAATAATTTTTTGATTTTTAAATATGGTAAAAACTAGATTGAATATACCAGCAACTCTTGTACATAGTGTTAACGGAACATAGTATAAGATTAATGGTATTCTTTTATCAATTAATGAATCAAATGATACATGTTCAATGCGTTTCGATGATAATTATGTCGAAAATAATATACCATTGAATAAGATTTTTATTAATGAAGGATTTATTGATAAGATTAAAGAATACGGAAAGAAAGTTGCTTCATATATTACTGATAAAGTAAGAGGTTTTATTGCACTTGTTGATGATGCAACTAATTAGATTGTTTCATGGTCATTAAATAATGTTGCTAACTTGGCAATTAAAGCATCAAAAGGTATGTTACCAAAGGGTGTTTATTTTGCGCCATCTGCATCATTAAAGAAAATTGCAGGTACTGGTGGTATGACTATTGATTAGGCATTTGCTGAAAGTATTGCAAAAGATCGAGAAGATATTGTTAATTACTGGAGTCGTGTTATTAAACGTACAGGAACAACAGATGAAACTATTTCTGAATCTATTAAATATGTTAATGAAACATATTATAAACCAACAAAATTATATAAAGCATTAAATGAAAAAGTTCTATATTCATATGAGGATATAAAAGATAAAAATGGTTTTGGTTATTATGGTCCTGAAGTTTCAGCAAAAACATTAATTAGGAAACTTAAAGAAAATATTAAAAATCAAATTTCTGGACCTCTTGGAGGACATTCATCAGAGATACCTCTTCTTATTTGGGGTGCTCCAGGTATAGGAAAAACTGCTATTATTTCACAAACAATTAAGGATATGGCAAATGCTAAATATAACCCTATTAACTTAAATCTTGAAATTATTCAGCTTGCTAACTGTACAGTTGAAAGTTGGACATTACCTCGTGATGCAACACGTGAAATTGATTTTGGAAATAATTAGAAAAAATATAAACGTGAATCATTTACTGATACGCCAAAGGCTTGGTTACCTGTATATCTTGATACACCAGATATAGAAGAAAAAAAACGTCGTGATTATTTTTGTAATACATGTAGATTCCTTGCGACTGATAATGATGGTGAAATTACGGATTCAAATGGACGTCCATTTGAAGGTGGTATTGTATTTATGGATGAGTTTTCACGTATATAGCCAGGTGTTTCACATATTCTTATGCCTCTTGTAAATGACCATAAATTTGGTGATAATTATGTTTTGGCTTCTAAATGGGGATTTGTACTAGCCGCTAATAGAGCAATTGATGAGGATAAAACTGATACTGATGATAATAATTTCTATCCAACTGTTGCATAGTCAAATCGTTATAGACATGTTACATATGTGCCACAAAAGGAAGAATGGGTTGAATGGGCTCGTAAAGTTGACCCATTGACTCATGAAGCAAATGTACCACCATTTATTACAGATTTTATTGAATCATCTCCTAACTCTGTTTGGTATCCTACAATTGCTAATGGTGGTTATGATGATATGCTTGAAAACCCTAAGGCTGATAGTGAAGCACATAAAGATGAGACTGATCCATTTGGAGCAATTGAACAAGTCCTTTAGCAACCAACTATCGCAGGAACAAAAAGAGTTGTAACACCACGTACTTGGGCACAATCAATTGGTAATTCTTATAAAAAGATATTAATTGATTTGTTTAATGATGCCCATGATGAAACTGGCATGTCTGGTGAAGAATATTATCAAACACTTCTTGATAAATCAATAAGAGAAAAAACAGATGATGATGGAAATACATATAAGGAATATTATGGTGGAATTCTTCCTACTGTTCTTGAAGATGCGTTGAATGAACTTAGTGATGATTATTGGGATTATTGGGTTGATGAACACGGTGGTCTTGATGAATTGGATCCAACCGGTAATGATTCAATTGGTATACGTGGACGTTATAATATTTTTATGAACTATTTCTAGGACGATATGCGTTTGAGACTTCAAGATGATACGGGTAAAAATGCTGCAACGGCAACAGGCCCTATTATGAAGGCATGGCGTTCATATAATGAATATTCAAAGATCTTTACTCCATAGGTAATGACAACTATTTGGGAAACTGGTAGTATGCCTCCTGAATATTAGGATGATGATGATAAGAAACCATTATCTGTTGATATGTATGCAACATCAGAATTCTCTAGGTGGAAGTGTATTTCTAGTATTGCAAAAGAATTACCATTATAGGTATTGGCTGCATATCCAGGAGATCTTGAAGAAGATATAAAGAATGATTTAGAAACATTAGAAAATGCTAAACCATTATCAGATAGTCAGGTTTCATCTGCTGCATAGAAACTTATTAAAGAATATTCATTTAATATTAATGGTAAGACACATAACTTATTATTTGATGATGCAGAATTACAAGATATTGATACATTACGTAATAAAGTAAATTCATTACTTAATTCACGTGTTGCTCAATTATATGCACACTTTGCATCATGGATTGCTAAGATTTCAATTCAAACTGAAATAGGTTCTATCGCACATAATATGAGAACTTCATTATTTGAAAAGTGTAATAATATTGATTCAGATTTACGTAAGGAATTCTATAATACTGTTGCAGTTAGAAAGACTCTTACAGCTTATGAAACTGCACGTGCAAAGAAGGATCCAAATCTTCAATAGATTGCACATGTTCATCAGATTGAAGAATCTAAAGTTCCTATTTTACCTGCATTAAATATTCTTGCACGTTCAGAAAAGTTTGATTTTAATCAAACACGTAATGCAGTTAAAAGTAGAGTGAAAAAATAATAAACATTAAATAAACAATATATATTAAGAGTGAATATAATTATTTGAATTATGTTCACTCTTTTTATTTTAATAAATATTAAAAAGATTTTTTTACTTCTAACATAATGGTAAAGGTAAAGTTAAAAACTAATAAAACTCGAGTATACGAAGCTTATTCTAAAAACACCGTACAAAATACAATGGGTGTTAAAATGAAGTCTGCTGAAGAGAATCAACGTGAATTAGCTGGTTTATGGGGAAGACTTATGAAGCAGAAAAGTATAGATTTACGAAAGTTATATAAAGGTGCTACAATGAAAGATATGGGATATTCTATTCCTGTATCTAAAATGCGTGTACCTGTTAAGGTGAAGATTACTGATGCGATAACAGGAGAACAAACAGAAGAAGAAATTATTCCTGCAGAAATTGCATCTTTCTGTGAAATGGCAAAAACTCAAGCAGCATCAACCAGAGAATTAGGACCAATTTTAGGTCGATTTAATAAACCTATTTTGTGGTCATTTAATATTGATACAGCAGCATCTGATGGTGTACGTATAGCATTTAATCCTGTATTTGCTGAACAACTTTTATATAAAGGAAAAGGACAAGTAAAGGAATTAATGTCACAAGGTAAGCATATGTCTCAATCTGATAGAGTTATTACAATGGCTAGATTAGTTCTTTATGTTATTTGTCATGAAGCATATCATCAGATATATAGACACAGAGAACAAGCAGAAAGAAAAACAGAAACACAAGGAGGGAAGAATCATCAATTAGCAAATATTGCGATGGATGCTGAGATAAATCGAGATCTTGAAAAACAAATTCCAAAATATTTTGCCGGAGCAACAGAAGAATGTGATGGTATTTTTGATGATAGATTTAGAATGGAACCATGGCAAGTTATTTTTGATGCATATTTTTATAATAAAGTTTCTACACCGCAACAACCAATTAATCAAAATCCTGTAAATAATTCTCAACAACAATCTGGACAACAAGGACAATCTGGAGATAGTCAGTCTTCACAAAGTCAGCAACAAGGTCAAAGTGGACAGCAAGGAGATAATAATCAATCACAAAGTCAAGGTGGTTCACAAGGTCAACAGAGTGATTCATCTCAACAACAATCTGGAAATCAAGGATCACAGAATCAATCAGGTAATCAAAATAATCAATCTGATGAACAACAAGGTCAAGGTGGTGGTTCATATGATGATACAGATTTAAGTGCAGCAGATCCAGATACTATGAGCGATTATGGTATGGATGATATGCCAGATAATAGAGATAAATCTTCTGAATATCAAGATGCATATAATGATGAGATAAAGAAAGAATTAGATAAAGCAATGGGTAAAGGTTCAGGAACAGATTCTGATGAACAAGGTGATGATGATTCTCAATCTGGAAATGATTCACAATCTGGTAATAATGATTCTGAAAATTCAGATGAATATGGAAATTCAGGAAATGATGATGGTGAAAATCAAGGTGAAAATAAAGGACAATCTGGAAATGATTCAGGAGATTCACAAGATGGACAATCAGGTCAAAGCGGTGAAATGAGTCAATCATCTCAAGGTTCTATGGGAAACTCGAAAACCGGTAGAAATTCCGGTCAAATGTCTCCTACTGAAAAAGCAGCACGTGAACAAGCACGTAAAGATGTTAAGAAAGCAATTGATAAGATGAAATCACAAATCGATAAAGATATGAATTCTGTACCAGATGAAGATAAACTTCAAGAACAACTTGAAGGTAAAGAATTTGATACAACAACATCTTCTACATTTGGCGGTGCTGATATGTTATCACAGGAACAGATGGCCGAAATTGCAAAAGAATCAGGTGATCCTTATACTGCAGAAGAATTAACATGTGATCCTGTAGAAATATCTAGAAGATATAATGAGGAGAATAAAGATAAATTAGGCCAAGTTTCTCCAGATTTAGCAAATAAACTTAATGATATTGCTAACGTATTAAAGCATATGCAACCTCTTGCTAACTGGAAGCAGAAGATGAAGAAACATTTTACAGCTGCAATGGAAGCAGGTACAGAAATGAAACGTTCAAAAGTAATAATGTCTCAAAAATGGCGTTTTGATAGATATAATCCTTATAAAGCAGTACCACGTATAGAAAATGAAGGAGCTAATATATTTTATCTTATTGATAATTCTGGTTCTATGTATGGAAATGGTAATGGTATATTCTATCAGATATTTAAAGAAATTGTAACATTGGAGAAACAATGTAAAGTATTAAATTCTGCTAGAGCTTATTTTACAACAGGTACTATACGACCAGAAGATGTTGAAATGTGGAATATTAAAACATCTATTTCGAAACGTCTTGAACTTCTTGGTGATCGAGGTGGTTCTGGTGGTACAGATATTCCAGGAAATACTATAAGTGTTACTAAACTTAAGAAACCATATTATTATGATAATGGAGAAAAACATACAACTATTATGGTATTTACAGATGGCGAAGATACTGGTTGGGAACAATTAAAACAGATACCGTCAAAAATAAGGAAAGATCTTGTATTTGTTGTATTTAATCATAATGTTAAATTTATATTAAAAACATTCAATGAAATGCAAAAACTTGGAGGTATTCCACTTAAAAATTTGATAGGTATTGATACATCTAAATTTGGAATTAAGTCAGTTTAAAAATAAGAAATAAATGAGTAAAAATATATTATTATTCCCTGGTGGTTTTAAACCATTTCATGATGGACATTTATCGATATTGAAATCACACATATTCAATATCGATAATGTTCATATTGATGAAGTACGTATTTATATATCGTCTAAAAATAGAGATAATATTACAGCAGATAGTTCATTATGGTTTTTAAATAATATTAAAGATAAGTTAAATGAACTATATAATGTGAATATTAATGTTTGTATATCAGAATATCCTGCGCCTATACGTAAATGTTATAATGATGTTGGAAGTTCAATAAATGATGAGAAATTTTGTTTAGTTACATCAAATAAAGGTAATGACATTAAACGAAAAGATGAATTTGTTCAATTATATTCAGAAAATGGAAAATATTATGATTCAACTAAAGGTGTAAAAACCATATATATAAATGCTAATATTGAACCGGTACATTATATTAATAGAGAGGATGAATATAATAATGAATGTGTTTCATCTACTATTATAAGGCATGATATATATAATCATAATTATGATATGTTTAAGACTGCATATATAAATATGTTAAGTAATAATATACTGAATGAAGAAATATTGAAAAAATATTATGAAAATTTAATAGATTTAAGTTAATTTATAGTGTTTTTTCAAAAAGATAAATAATAAAAAAGAAAATAATTCTATTTATAATAATATGAAAAGAAAACTTAATGAAAGTCTTACATTTCCTGTAAAGATTGATGTTGTACGACTTGTAAACGAAAATCCTGAACTTAATGGTTAGATGGATAAAATCGCTTCATAGATAGAAGATACAACAGATGCAACAATTACTAAGGAAGAGTCTGATGGTACTGTTTATATGGTAATTGATGGTCTTACACAAGATGATATTATCGACATATTTGAAAATGATTATTATATTGATGATGTTGATAACTATTTTGTATATGACGATGCAGATGATGAACTTGATGACGTTGAATCAGATGATGATGCGCGTGCAGCAGCTGAAGATGATATGAGAGATGAATATGGTGATGATTATATTGATGAATCATGTGATGATGCAAGAGATTGTGCCATCGAAGATATGAAGGATGAATATGGTGATGATTATATTGATATGGATGAAGATTATGGTCTTGATGATGAAGGTGAATGGATTGATACAGAGGATGATGATTATGATGATTATGATGATATGATTCCTGATTATGATGAAGTTGATCCTGACGATCTTGATGCATTAGATGCACGAGATGCTGCATATGCAGATATGGAAGATGATGGTATTTATGATGAAACATATGAAGATGCTGATGAGGAATTTGCTGGTGATGATGTATTAAATGATTCAGATGATGAATTTGATGAATGTATGGAAGACAGCGAATTTGAATGTTATGAATCATTGAATAATCGTAAACTCAGAAATAGAAGAAGACTTCTTGAAAAGAAAAAGGGATGTTGTCCACCAAAGAAAGGTAAAAAACTTGTTAACCTTTCTGAAGCATTAAAAATGCGTAAAGCTGGTTTGACAACAAGAGATATTGTTCGTTTTGCTAAGAAACCATATCTTAATGAATCTATTATTAGTAATGCAATTAATAAAGCGAAGACAGAACCACGTAATGATAAGAAGATGAAACTTATCATGAAGAAAAAAGAGATTATGCAGTTAAAGGAATCACTTGGCGCTGAGAAGTTCAATATGATTTGTAAAGCTATGAAATCTGGTAAGAAAACATTATATTCTAAGAAAACAATCAATGGTAAGAATATTACAGAATATTCAGCTAAAGAACTTCTTGAATTGTTAAATACTATTAAGAAACAGCATACAAATCTTATGAAATCATATAAGTCATTGTATGAGTCTGCTACAAAATCAACAAAGAAAGAACTTCGTACTGCAATTGAAAATAAAGAACGTTTAATGTTAATTCTTGATGAAGAACTTACATATCGTTTGACTTTCAAAAAGTTGAATAAGTCTAAAGCAATTAATGAAGATGAAGAGAATCCATTAAAACCATTGTCAGTAGACCCTACTGATGGAGATGATAAAGATGATTCTTCAGATAATGAATCAGGTGAAGATACAGATGAAACACCAGATAATGATGAAGAGGTTGAATTATCAAGAGTTGTAATTACAGTTGCAAATCAAGACGCTGCAGATGAACTTAAACAATCACTTGTAGATGCAGGTGTTCCAGATGATGCTATTGAATTTGAAACTGATGATGAAACAGATGATAGTGAAGATTCTGATGATACAGATTCAGAAGCAGATGAAAACTCAGATGAAAATACAGATACTGATGATACTGCAGATGAAACATCTAATGAGTCTTTACATTATAATAAGTTTAAGAAATTGTTAGAAGATGATGATCCAGAAAGTGATAAAGCAGATGATTCTACAGATGATAATGCAAAAGATGGTGAAGATTCAGATGCAAATTCAGATGATAATTCAGATGATTCTTCTGACAGTGAAGATAAACCTATTAAAGTTATTTTAACAAATACTGATTATGTAAATGATCTTGCAGATGTTTTAAATAATGAATATGGTATATCTAAAGAAGAATTTGAAGAAATGATTGGTGGTCAGATTGTTGATGATTCAGAAGATTCAGATGACTCTGATGACTCAAGTGATTCAGATGATGATAAGTCAGATGATGAAAATAAAGATGATAAACCATCAACAAATGGTGATGATGCAGTAGATGCAATGTCACAGGAAGAACTTGATAAATTATTCGGCGGAAACTAATTTAAAAAATTATTTTTCAAACATAGATAAATAAAAAGATATAGAAAAACTAAGAAAAAACGTTTGCTCGTTTTTCAATTAGTTTTCATTTTTCTAAATTATTTAGATTAAAGAGGAACGGTACGTGATGTATAGTTCCTCTTATTTTTTAAGACTATTTTATATAAATATTGTATAATAGTTAAAATAAGTTTTTCGAATATTACTATGTTTACGTTTATACAGATTTTAAGCACAAATTCAGATGGAATTCATATATACTCCTTTAAAGAAATAAAAAAACTTTATAGGTTTTACCTGTATTTATTTCGTCCTCATGTTTGGACTATATACAAAATCTTACATAAAAAACGGAAAAATATAGTCAAACGAATTGCTAACTTATTTTAATAAATTAAGGGAAATAACTCACAACAGTTATTTCCCTTTTATTATATATTATTTTTATAACCAATACATATGTGGGTTTGGACTTATATCATAATACTTATATTTAAAATCTTTACCATTACCATTCTTATAAAAATATTCAACAATATCACCACGGAATTTTATTGCACGCTATTTTATTTTATCATTATATAATTGTACATTATATATTTTTGTATTATGATTAGGTAATATTAATGTATCTGTATTAATATTAGGACATTTATCAATTTTTAATTTTAATAAAGAAACATATTTAGAATTATCTTGTATATTAACATTTTTTAATGACTTACAATTTTTTATAACTAATGAATTATCATCAACTATATTACATTTATATATTAGATTTAAATCTGTTAACTAATTACAATTCATTATTTCAAAACAAAAATCCTAAGTTATTGTTATATTTAATGATTTTAATGTTACCTTATTTAAATTAACATATTTTATTCGTTTATAATTAAAATCAGTAGAACTTAATAAATGTTCTAATTCATTTTCTATTAGATTACAGTTATTAAATATTAATCCAGGTGTATATGCTCTGACTACATATGAATCTTTATATAATGAAAAATTATTTAAAAAGTTTTCAGGAATATTAATATTATCAAAAATATAAGTTATATATGTTTCCTGATACTTACCATGTAATGAAATTGGACACTATATAATTATATTATATTTCATAATAAAATCAATTAATTCTTGTGAATTAATTATATATGAAAACACACCACTACGTTTTATAGATTTTGGATAACCTAATGTATAATGACCAAATGATTCTACACTATCTACAAATCTATAATCTATTCCATTTATATTCTATATATTAAAATTATTGAATTTAGGATATTCTATTATACTATATTTTGATAAATCCTATTCATTATATAATTCTTTAAATCTTTCAAAAATATATTCATCATCTATATATAAATCAGAATGATCTATTTCATTATTATTTAATATATCATCTGTATCATCAAATAATGATTCATATAGTTTTTTATATGCTGAATCAAAACCAAAACGTTTCATTTAAATTAATAATTAATTAAATTTTGTCTATGATATTTATAAAAATAAATAATTAAATGAAAAATAATTAAAAACAAATGAATACATAGAAAACAAATGATGATGGTGTAATTTGTGGTGTACCTATTTTTAATCCCCATAAGTTTTCACCTGTTGAAATATTTTCAAATAATAATGGGAAAACAAGTTCAACAAAGGTTGTAGGTTTTATTGCATCATGTGTATGCTTATTTTTATTCCTTATTCTTGTATTATATTATTTTATAAATCCAGGTGAATGCGGGAATATTTTAGAATTTATAGATAGAACAATTACTTACTTTAGTGTATCAGCAGGTTTAATGGGTATTAAATCGATTACAAGTTCATTCGGAAAAAATAGGATAGAAATTACTGAAGTACCTTGTAGAAAAAAACCTGTTAATAAACCAGAAGTTGAAGATGAAAATCAATCAAATGACAGTGCAGATACATGTGAATAATAAAGTAAACTAAACTTATTATATTTAATATAAAATATTAGAGTAAAACTAATATTGTGTAATAACTTCATGATTCAATTTATTAAACGATGTTGGTATTGGTTCATGGGTTTATTTACCAATAAGTTCAAAAATATACCCAAAGAAAATACCAATATAAATAAATTAGAAAATAAATTAGAAAATAATTTAGAAAATAATTTAGAAAACAATAATATTAATATTGTATCAGTAAAAGTACGATATGTAAAAGAAAAAGAAAACTAATTATAAAATATGGCAAAGTTTTATTAGCATATGCAACCAGGAGAAACTCTTGGTAAAATTACAAAATTGAAATATATCGATGATATATCTGATGATGAATTAACCCTTTATGTATTTGAGGATAATACGAAATGTGATGAATCATATATTGCTGAAGTGAATAATATGAATGCATTTAATGGCAGATATATGATGACTGAACTTTCAGGTCCTACAAATAAATGGTCATTCAAAACAGTAGAGTTCAATCTTAATGAAACAAAAACAGTAACAGGAGACAATGGAGAAGTGTATGAAGTTCCTCAACCAGGTATAAGTATTAATGGAGAACATATGAGTTTATCATTAACTGAAGATGGTAAATCTTCATCTAGACCTATAAGTAATGCAGGTAAGAGAACCGATGCGACACCACCTGTTACAGTTAAAACTACAAATATCGAACCAAAAGAAAATTATTTACTTTCTTTACATCCTGAATTATTAGATCCATCATTAAAGCAGAATACTAATATTTCAGAATCAACTGATAATTTAATTTTAGGTAAAGCAGTAAAGAAACCAGAAATTAAAGTAGATTCTCCAGAAGTTGTAGCAGATGTAATTGCAAAAGTTCCAAACCCACAAATTGCGCAGTATAATAGTAAGCAAGTTAATACAACTAAATCACCTATTTCTACTGCGGTAATTGAAACTGTACGTCATGCAAGCATTACTATTAATCTTGATGATATTTTGTCTAATTCAGAATATGATTCTATTAATATAGTTTCTAATGGAGAAACTGTAACATTATCTACTGAACAATTTGCAAAACGATTATGTAATGAAGTAATTGAACAAGTTTCAGAAGATAAAAAAATATCACCATATGAAGATCCAGATTATAAAGAGGATATTCTTATTACTAATATGATTGATAAGAGTAAGAAGAAAGTATATAATATTGGTGTTGATATTGAACTTGAATTACCTCCAAAGGAAGTTTATAAAACTATAAAGGATGTATATCCAGAAGGAATGTCAGAACATTTTGTTACAAGTATTTCAAGACGTATGAATAATAATACGTTGAAAGAAGCGTTAGCGAAAGGTTTAACTGATTATTATGAATCAACATTATCAGATAATACAAAACAAGAAGGTTGATAATTTCAATAATAAATAATTGGTAACTATAATTAAAAACTAACGAGTAATTAATATAAATGAATGTATACGTAACAACTGAATCTGAAAATAAACTAAGAATGTTATTTACTAACATTAAAAGTTTTTTTATTCTTGATGTATAGTCGTTCGTAAGTAGTTTTAAACTAGATCTCAGCAAATAGTCGAATGTATATTTCATTAATACTGAAATATTGAATCAAATTCAATAGGCGTCTAAATTAAAGAAATATCAAGGAATTATTTACATAAATAAAAATTTGGATGAAACTTTATTGTTTAACCTTTAGAATAAATTTAAGAAGATTAAGGAAATAAACAAAATTGTACTTTTAGATAATGGCATATTACCTAAACATACAGACCTGTATAATTTGTGTGAGGAAGTATTTTTCTATGAACGTTTTTATAAGAATAAAATAATAGAATGTTAGGGAATTAAAAAAGATGATAGAGGTAAACCATCTTTAATTATGGATGATAATAATTAAAAAATAAATAATATAAATTATTATTTAATAACTAATTATGATTATTTCCGTTCCAGAATATAAAAAAATAAACAAATACAATAAAAGAAATATATCTACGTTAAACGAATCTATGTTTGATGATTTTGATGATGATTTTGATGATATATTAGGTGATGATGATTATTTATCAACAAATATATCTTCAGAGTATGAAGAAAATGAATTAAAACCAAGAGTCGAAAGAATGCTAAATGAATTAGACGTAGATAATTACGAAATTAAATGTACAGGTCATGGTATATTAGTAGATGTTCATGATAATTTATATCTTTCCAATAAAGGATTGAATCGTATGGGAATGCAGTTATTTAAATTCAATGAGGTAGATGGCTCTTGTAATATGACAGGAAATAATTTATCTGATTGGACTGCATTCCCATATATTATTCATGGTAATTGTTATGCAAATTTCAATAATATAAAAACATTTGATGGTGCGCCTAACGTATTAGGTAAAATGATAGCAAATAAACAAAATAAGAAACCAAAATATCCACTTACAAATGATAATTATTTGAAATTTAAATCAAATCAATTACATGAAAATGATGTATATGTTATTAAGAATAATAAATTCGGTATATTATATTCTATATAGGAAAATGTTAATACATGTATTGTAAAATTTAATGACAATACAAAACAAAAATTTAATCTAAATGAAGTTGAATATTTAGGAAATATTGAAAACTTAATTATTTGATAATGGAAACAATTACATCTAAAACTGGTGTTATATATTATAACTATGATGACGATGATTTTTAGTATGATGAGAATAAAAAATATTATACTAGTTCATTAAGATATAAAACATATTATGTAGGAGATCCAAGAAATAAAATACTAGTAACATGGTATGTTTATTATGAAGTAGATAAAGATGAAAATGTAACTAATAATCTAATTGATGTTGATCTAATATATAATATTAAAAATTTAACAACTGGTGAAACATTAAAAAATAAATCTGCTGATGAAACAGTAGAATATATTAATTCTTTTACATAGAAACAGTTAGACGAACAAGAAGATAATAATGAAGAATTCGTAAATACGACTGGACATACTGAACAATCAGAAGAAGATCTAGAGGAATATACAGGAGCATCATTATTTGATGAGTCTAATATTATAGAAGAAGATATGTATGGCGTTTCTGTATAGGATAATGAATATCATCAAGGAAAAGAAACAGATGTTAATCAGCAGATAAAAGATACAGTTGCATTACAGGATGTAACAACATTAGCAGCTGCTTCTGTACAAAATGCAGAAGACGAAGATATAGTTAAGAATGTTACAAATACTGTAACAGAAGATGAAGATGGAACAAGAACAAGTAAAAATACGTTAGATGCAGCAATAGGATTAACAGCAGCAGTTGATTAGTTTGGCCATTATCTTTTAAAAGGAGGAACATGTCCTGTTTGCGGTAAACATATTGATTTTATGCCTGGAAATGGTTATTGTTCACTTATATGTGCTGCAGAAGATTTACTTAAAAAAGTTACAGAAACGTTAAAAGGTGAATATAGGACAGAAACACCAGAAATAATAGATCGTATTAAAAATATTTTAGATTATTTTAATCTTGTATTAAATGTAGTATAGAAAGTTCCAGATATTTTAGCAGGTACTGCAACAATGCCAAAAGAATATAGAGATTATGTAACAGCAAAAGTAAACCTTGTATTTATAGAGTTAAAAAAGATAATTAATTTACTTCTAATAAAGAAAAATGAGTTGATTATAAAATTACTAAGGCGTATTAAATTCGGTACGGTAGATAAGAAATTAGCACCATTATTTGCAGTTATTAATCAGATTATCAGAGCAGTACAATTAGCAAAGGAAGCATTGGAAAATGCATTAGCTGTTGCATATAATACAATTACAAATATAAGTGGACCATTCTATATAGGTCCATAGGAATATGGTTTCTTCTTTACTGCAAAGTCAAATATGGCAATTTGCCCTTTTTATAAAACTGATCCAACTGTATATAAAGCTGGATAGTTAGGTAAACCATTTTGGGGAATGGGTGTTATGAATATTGCATTTGATATGAGTAAGTGTCAATTTAAACTTGATATTGGTGCAAAGTCTGCTTTACAGAATGTAGATTTTAAGAAAATAAATGAAATAGTTAGAAAGTCATTTCCTCCTATTACAACACCTGAATATTTAATGGATCCTGATTTATTTGATGTACGATTAGCATTGAGTGATCAAAATTCACCAGCTATAGAAAAGTTAGTAAGATTATTAGAAGCTTCTATTGTTATTGGAGGTGATTTCTTACCTAGTTATGAACGATTAAAATTAACAAATATTTGGTTTGTTGTCGCTATATTGACAACGTGGGGACCAACAGCTAGATCAATTTATGGAGATTTTATATTCCATGGATTTATTTAATTTATAAAACTAATTTGCATATAAGTGATGAGCAATAATAAATTTCATAAAATTTTATCAGATACTATTACATTACCGTTATTACCTGCTGATAATTTTAATGAGACTAATACAGGTTATTATGCTGTATTAGAAAGGAATTATATACCTATTACATCAGATATTAATTGTATATATAAACCTGATTGGATTACTGGGTATAAATTTATAAAAGAAGGCGAAAACGAAAATGAAACAAAAGAAGATTTAAAATATTACAATAAATTAGTTATTACATCTATTAGTGATAATTCAATAGGAAAATTACGTAAAGATGTAATGGAATTTGCCGTACATAATATAAATTCTAGTTTACCTATAAATCATATATATGCAAAAGTTTCATAGAGTCCTAAAGAAAATATTGAAGTTCATTTGGAATTTATTCCTACAGAAAAATAGAGAAAGAACGGACTTTCAGAAAATGGTGGTATAATATCTGGTGATGAATAGAAAATCCATATAAATTATTGGGCAAAATTAAATGATATATATTAGTCTAATATAACATTAAAATTAAATAATAATTTATTAGATAAAGATAAAATAAAGTCATTAAGAATTAATAAGATTAATTCTTCTGATAACAAAGTAATAGTAGACTTAATATATTTAATAGATGAGAATATTGATGTTGAGAAGGAATTAATATTCGATGCAATATTTAAAACTCAATATAATAAAGCTAATAAACAAAAAACAATAACATAGAAAGTTAATACATATAAGATTACATTAGAAATAGATAATCCAAATCACATAGTTTTTAATGGAGATAATAGAATATTAACATATAAATGTACATATACAGATGGTATTAATACTACGCCAAAAGATGTTAAAGATTATGTATAGTTAGAATTTTCATATATAAAGGATTATAATGAATTAAAATATAGTGTAATTAAAACTATATATGACACTGAATCAAATGCATTTAAGACTACTATAAAGGTATATGAAAATTATACAAGTGAAGACAGATGGTTAAATGTTAAAGCTGTATATACAGGATCTAAAAAAATAGAAAATGATTCAATTACATTAATTCAAGATGAATCAAATATAAAATTATAGTATTACGTAGAATATTTAGATAGAAATACATCAGAAAATCCGACTACTAATGGAACATATAATGTTTCTGCATTTGGTGAAACAATAAGATTACATTATTATGGTATAATAAAAATTGATGAAAACTCTTCTGTAAAGATTACAAGTATTACAAATACAAAAAATGATATTTCTAATACATATACAATAAATGCATTAGTTAATGGTGAACAAAATAAGAATGTTATATTATCTAAAGATGAATATATATTAGATATTAATTTTGATAGATATGAAAGTACTTCTATTATAAATGATATTACAAAGACAATAGTTTTTGAAATGAATAATCTATCAGCATCATGTATCTTAACATAGAGTGCACTTTTAATTAATTTAGAAGTTAGATCCGATAAATGCACAGGAATAATAGGAGGTATACCAGAATATAATAATATAATTTTAACATTTAGAGCATATGATAATAAAAAAAATATTACAATAGAAGATATAAATCTATATACAATTACATGTAATAATAATGATATTAATTTAGCAGATATACAATATAAAATTAAAACATATGATAATATTAAGTATATAGAGGCAAGTAATATAAGATGTTATTATAAAAAAGATGATAAAGATTATACAAATGGTATATATGATGAAAAAGTAGATAGAACATTAACGTTTACTGTAAAATATAATAATATTACAGAAGAACATGATGTCCAATAGTACCCAGTAGTATATTCATGTATCATTAATCCAAATTCAAATTATGTTTCTGCATTAGGTGAAGATAATTTTGAAGTAACGAGTGTAGGTATTATTAAAGATAGAAGTCCAAGAGATGAAGAAGATAAAGATATTAAACAGATAGAATCTGCGGTTGATGTTGTAACGTTTACATATACAAATAATGATAACCTACCTGATTATATAACAGTGATACAACGTAATAAAAAATTACATAATAGATCCGAGTCTATTATAAAAGTAGAACCATGTAGTAAGAGTGGAGAAGATATAACTACTAAGAAAGATATTGTATTTCGTATTAAAGTAAAATATAAAGATTCAGATACATATTACGATATTAAACAACTATATTTATAGATATATATAGACTTATATAAAGATAGTAATTATTCAACTTTATTAGATTATAACTCATTAAGATTGAATATATCTCCTTTTATTAATAATATACTTTATTATAAATGTTATATACACGAAATTAATGAGACAGATCATTCACATAAAAATGTTGATATATCAAAATTTTAGTTAAAACATTTTTCAATTACTTCTGATAATTGGGTTGATGTATAGGCATATGTAGATGAAAATCCAACATATAATGAAGACGATTATACATATAGAGGTAAAATTACAATACCAAGATATATATGTTCTGAAGGTGTAACATATCAATTTAAGTATATGTAGGGTTATAGTGAAAATTTATATATTTACAAAATATTAAATATTTACAAACCTGTAATTAGAACATGCACTGTAGATAATCTTAATCCTTTACCAGGAACATATATTCAATATAGATCTGATAAAGATAGTTCATACAATGATAATAAAAGCGTATTGAAAATAGGTACTTATGATAAAAGAATATCATCAAACGATTATTATGTAACATTATATTATAGAACTGTATTTACTATTATTTTAGGAACTAATGATAATTATATTTATGGTAATGATTATAAAACATATATAGATTTGGATAAAACACATTTTGTAAGTTTTATAGATTAGGAAAATATAACTATTGATAATAATGCGTTTGAAAATGCAGGAGAAGTAAAGTTTAATGATTCATCATATTTAAAAATTATATTTAAAGTAAATAAAAATGATGACTTATTAAAACGAGAAATAACTAAATCTATAAAATATCAATTTATTGATGATAATATAAATGGAATAGATTATCATTATAGGTGGTATACATTTACTAATTATTATAATAATATTAATAATAGAATTGAAATATATTAGAATGGTGCTTCACTTGATTTAGATGCATTTTTTGATAGTAGTAATTCCGGAACAATAACAGATAACGGTAGAATAATAACTTATAATGCAAAACCACATTCAAGTCAAAATTTACATGTTAAAGTTTTATTAAATGATGAATTACAACCAACATATTCTTATTATTTTAAATTTAATGGTGATAATAAGTTTAGTATTAAGAATGGTATATTAGATTTAAATACATATAAATCAGAGTATAATTTAGGACTTTATATTGGATTAGAGAATGAAACATATACATTTCATTATTGTTATAACGGTAATGATGAGAATAAAACAAAAGATTTAACAGTAATAAGAACATCATTTGGTAGAGATGAAAAATGTGAATTAAACGCAGAAATAAGCGACCCTCAAATAGGTAATAATGGTAAAACTATAAAAATCACATTTTGGTTAGAATATGATGGTGAAAAAGTAGATTTAGGAGAAGATGCAATAAGGAATTTTAATTATTATTTAAATATAAGTACTCAGTTGATACCAGGTAAAACTATTAATGTTATATATGATAGTGAATTAAAAAAATATTCATTTGATTATAAAATTGATGCTAATTCTACAACAGAAGGAAAGATATATAAATTTAGTATTAAATTTGGTGGTGATGATGAAAAACATAAAAAAACATTAATATGTACATAGTCCGGTTCAAGTTATGAATTAAAGGCGACAATTAGTCCAAGTACATTGTCACCATTATCACCATCAAATATAATTATCAAATGTCATATAGAAAAAGATAATAATGGACAAATTTATCAAGATGCAAATCCAGATAATTTTAGTATAATACAGACCAATGAAAATGTAGCAGTTCCTATATTAAATGCATTAGAAACAAAACCTTCTGGATTACTACAAGGTGAATATGGAAAAGAATATCCAGTTCCAGATAATACAACTGAAAATTCTATAACATATGAATTTAAATGTAGTTATACTTTAAATAATAATGAATATACAAAAGATTTATCAGTAACATAGAGTGGTGCAACATTTGATGTATCTATATATGATGGTGAAACTGATTAGTCAAAACAAAATATTGTTAATATTGTAGGTGAAACAAAAACCATAAAATATTGTGGATTATTAAGTGACAAACATATATTAGATTCAGATGAAGTAACATTTTCATATGATAATAAAGTTTATATAACAAGTGTAAGTGGACCAGAAACAAAAGATGATTATATAAGTAGAAATGTTACTTTTGGATTAAATAATAGTTCTACACAAATATCATATACCTTTACTGCAAAATATGAAGGTACAGAAAAGAGTGTAACATTAACACAAGATTCTGCATTATTTGAATTATATGCTACCGCATATTATATGAGAGATTCCACAAAAATAGAAGATGATGTTGAATTAGATTTAAAATATGATGATAGTGGTTATTTATATATTTAGTATTATGCAAAATTAAAAGGTGAGACTGAAGTAGATCTTAATAAATCACATTATACAGTAGAACATTCTGTATATGATGATGGTGATATGACATATGAATTACCTATTAATTTTGAATTTGTAGATACAACGGTAGATAATGTTAATAATACAATATTAAATAAATATCGTTTTTCAAAAAATGATAATGATTCATATGATTATGAGAGATATGTTAATTTTAAAATAACATTTAATTATATATCAAGCGTAGATGCAGTAGAAATATTAGTAATGCAAGATAGTTCATATAATATTGCAATGTCACCATTTGATTTTCTTATATTTAAATATGAATTTTTATCACATGAAGGTTCTTCTACCACAGATAAGGATAAAATGAATAATTAGTTTGGACATGATCTGGATACTATTACACATATAACTACAAAAACTGATGCATTAATGCCATATAAAAATATAATTATAGATGCAAGTAATAATGTTAATGAAAATTATGTATTTATAAATAATTTGACTGCTGGATTTAGTAAGACCATAGGAACAGGAAATACTGACTATAAAGATATAATACTTTTTGGCGGCGATAATATTAGTGGTGAACATGAATCTGTATATATTAATTTAAAAAATATTATAAATACAATAAATAGTTATACAGATAAAAAACTATAGAAAAAATGTAGATATATTTATATTGACTTATATGGTCATTGGTTTGGTAGTATGGGTAATGGTCGTTTACAAATTACATATAATACATATAATATGAAAGGAACTACACCAAATTTATCACTAAATGATTTTATATATTCAACAACTGATACTCCTGTAAATTCTGAAGTTATTATAAAATCAGTAGTATTGGATAAAGGCCGTATCTCTAATTCTTCTCCAAGTAAAAATCATTATACATTACTTGGACGTTTAACATATGATATGAAACGTCAAAGTGGTAATTTAATTTCAAAAACATTATATGGATATACATTTGATGTACCTTATGCATATATTAATGCGTCTATTTTTGATGTAAGTGCGGAAGGTAAAACCCATGCAAATTATTATAAACTTGATCGAACATTTAAAGATTTAAATGTTACAGCATTAATTATAAGTGGTACTGTATATTAGTTCTTTTCAAATCCTCTCATACTTTCAACTAAAATTATAAATAAGACATAGATAACTTCAAGCATTAAAGACGAAGAAGTTAAACTTAAACCGTTTTTATATTCATATTTTCATAGTTTAGAGAAAGGTATGCAGTATAATGAAATTACATCAATATCAATAAACACATCAACTACTGATCATCTTATATGTGAATTAGTAGATGGAGTTTTTAAATTAAAAATGGAAGAAACATATGTTAACCATACATATAATTGGCCAACTGATAGTGATAAAACAATTGATATTGTAATAAATTATTCACCAATATTAAAGATAAATAGTACTGATAATATAAAACTTATTATTAGAGTCATAGAAAAGAAATATACACAAACAACATAATATGAATAAATTAATAAAACGTTTAATAGAGAGTTTATTTGATGATATTGATGATATTGTTGATAATGATGCAACATAGTCTGTATTTACATAGAAGGTTATCGATGATGAATTAAATACATTAAAAAATAAATCTTGGAATAAAACTGAATATCCATCAGGTTATTCAGATTTAGATAAAGCAGAAAATTTGTATAAAATAGGAGAATTATATATATCATCTATTACGCAATTAGTTTCATATAAGAGATTAGATTATTATGAAATTAGATGTAAATTTGCGGGTTATAATATAAATGATTCATATGATTGTGTAGAAATATATATTAGAAATCATAAAATATGTTCAATATATGTAACAGATAATATTATTCATAAAATTATAATATATGCTAGTGATGCTAATGACAGCGAATATGTTACATATAGTACAAAAAAACGTTTTGTATATATTAATACATATTTTTTAATGAATGTATATATAAAAAATAATTATACTGTTGAAAAAGTATTTATTGATTTTGAAGATGGTATTCCATCAAAAATAAAAGATATTATTATGAATTCAACAGATGATTATCCAATTACATCTGATAATATAAATTCATATGCAAATACATTTGTTATATCAGAATCCGATAATTATTTTGATAATATAAATTCAGATGTCATACAAGAAACATCAACACAAAAACCTATATCTATATCAAAAGTATGGAAAACTTCATATATAACATTTGAATATCCAAATGTATTTGATACTTTGAAATCATTTGATGATTTCTTGAATTTCCTTAAAAAATTAGGATTTAAGAAATATAGAATGAATTCACAACCATTTATATTACAACCATCTAAATATAAAGGATTTGAATATGGTGAAGATTTATTTAAACAATTTGTAATAGATAATAATTTTGAACAATATACATTTAAAGATTTAATTAAAATTGAAACTATTATAAATAAAGAAACAATTCTTTATCTACAAAATAAAGGTTATAATGTCCCAACCTATGGTTATATGACATCTATATACTATGGTTCTAAAGATAAAGGTGAGCAAGGAAAAGATGAACATGGTAATTTTATGAAAGTAAGATATATGTTTGAATTTGATGATAAGGAAACAAACGAACATATATATTCCATAAATATATGGAAATTTTATAAATCTGGATTATGCCTATTAGATAAAGAAGTAAGATAATATTAAAATGTGACTTATATCCCGTAATATAAGTCACATTTTTTATTTAATAAATATTGAAACTATATTTTAGTTTATTATGTCAAAAACACAATTAACACCTAAATAGCTTTTTGAAACTAGAAATACAACAGATGTTTTTGATAGAGCTATTCTCGTAGGTTTATTAAAAGTATTTAATAGAAGATTATTTTACGAATAGAGATGGGATGATACAGAAGAAGGAATAGAAAATGTGTGTGTTCCATTTTTTTATGATTTTGGTGGTTCAAATCAGAATTCAGAAAAGTTTATTCAAGATAATTATACAAATTTTACAAGTGATGAATGTACAGATATTGGTTTACAAAAAATAGACGGTAATTTTGATTTTTATCCTTAGGGACGTTTATCAATGTCAAGCGTATAGATAGAATCAGGAAACATTACAAACAGATTTGTAATGGGTAAATATACGCGCAGAGAAAACGGTAAGCTTAAATCATATGTTTCATATCTATATTCTATGCCGTTAACATATAGTTTTAATGTAGAAATTCGTTGTTCAACAATGAATGAAGCAATGAAAATAAATCAGGCATATCGAGAATTCTTTTATAAAAATTTAACATTTCATATAAACTATAAAGGAACTGTTGTACCTGTACGTGTAGGATTTCCAGAATCTGCATATCAACCAAATGCAGGAGGCACTTATACATTCGGACAGTTACCATCTGATACGATGATAAAGGTTCCATTTACAATATAGTGTGAAACATATCAACCTATATTTGACAGATATAATGAAAGACCTGCAGATAATGCTATTAATAATATGGGTTATGCTATATGGGTAAATAGACAACATCCAGAAAAAATAACAGGTCCATTACATTGGGTAACAGATTTTGAAGATATGATTCTAGTTTCTGGACAGGATCTTCTTGTTGAATGGAAATATTCATATCAAGATAGAGATCTTCTTCAAGTTGATATTTTATATGAAGATGATAAAGGTGAACAGTTTCTTTTAGATTCAGTCGATAATCATAATTTCTATCATTGGAGAATACCGTTAGATTTTATTGAGAATCCATCTCGTATTGATATTTTAGTACCTAATACAGATGAATGTACAGTTTATACAAGTCCTGAAATTTATATGTATCCGGATCCAGAAACACGTATTGTTGATGAATCTACTGTTTATGTATTAAATAAAGGATATTTTATAACAGCAAAACAACAAGTTGACTGTATAATATCATATGAAGATAATAAAGGATAGTTAAAGGAAGTTCCAGCTAAATTAAATCTTAAAAATTTCATGATAGATGAAAATAATCCTATAGAATTTGAATGTTTCGTTTATCCAAGAAAGGTTAATACAAAAACTGTAAAATTAATTTTAAGAGATCACTATAATACTGAAAATAAATGTGTAAGTGATTCAATACTAATAGTTTAAGCATATTTTTGAAAATATGCTTAATTTTTTCGATAATAAATAATAAAAATAAAAATACATATTTAAACTTTAATGGGAAAATTAAATAAAAGCGAGCTTTTAGAAGGCGTTCGTAATATTATTCAAGAAAGTTTTAATCGAGATACAGAAAACTTCGATGGCACCACTAAGTTCAATATTCATAGATATGTAAATGGACTTATTGAAGAGGGACATAAGAACCCTGAATTAATGAGCTATTTGATTAACTATAATAATGCACTTGCAAATGGTGCTCAGGATTTTATGCTTTTTGAGCAGTTTGGACAAGGACTTGCTAAATATGCAAAAGGTAATAAATCTATTAAGACTGTTATTGAACAGATGAATAATACATTGGCAACTGACGGAGCAAATCTTGTTGGTTATCAACTTATTGAACAGATTGATAATCCTTTAACAAAAGATAATATTAAATATTTGTATAATCAATATGTTGCAAATAAATGTCAAGAAACAAAGGATAATCTCGTTGAAGCATTGTCTCCACTTGTAGAAGATGGTGATCCAGTTGCAACTAAATTAAATATTCTTCTTACTGAAGAATCTTCTATGTCTGCTAATTTTATCCATGCAGATTATGTTAATGAGTCTGAAGTAAAGAATTTTGAAAAGAAACTTCAGGAACAACGTGATAAAAAAACAATGGACCAGATTTTCTCAAAGGTTCAGCGTTATATTGATGAGAAACTTGATGAAGATGAAAAAGCACGTTTAACAGAAAAAGATGATTTCTGCTTAAATGCTATTGCAAATAATCAAGGAATTAATCTTTCTGAACATATTAATAACATTCGTCATTCAGACGCTTCTTCTAATCAGCGTCTTATGGAAGTTATTAATCTTTATTCTAATGCTATTAATCAAGGTGCATATGAAGAGAGACTTTATGAAACATTCCTTCAGAACGTATCTAAATTTAATTATTTGCTTCCTGTTAGTAAGGCAATGAAGTCTATTACTGAAAAGGTAGATTCAAAACGTGAAGAAATTACACTTACTAAGATTTTAGAGGAAATGAAGGATGACCATTCTTCATTCATTTATGTAGACCTTATTCAAGAAGATGTTGCTCGTTATGTAAAAGAACCTAATGCTATTAACAGAGTTCAATTACGTAATGCGTTAATGCCATATGCTTCTGATCCTTATATAAATGAAATGTTTAATGTTATCTATTCAGATAATTCTCGCAGAGCAAATGAACTTACAGAAAAAGCATTAAATATTAAAGATCAGATTAATATTATTAGAGAAAATGCATCAGTTTCTAATATCTATACGCCTGTTCAGTATGTTAAAGAAAATGAAGCAATTTTCAATGTTAACGGACAGTTCTATGTAAAGAAAGGAAATAACATTGCTGTATTAGAAGATAAACTTGTTGATCAGCTTGATGAGAGATTTGTTGAACTTTGTCGTCTTGTAAATGATCCACATGTTGAAATAAATGAAGATCATATTATACTTCACAGTAATGATAAGTATGCAACAATTTTTGAAGGTTATGTTGATATTTATGGACATAAAGAATCAAAAGAAACACTTCGTAATCTTCGTGAAATGTGTATGAAGTATGATGATTATGATACAAATTTCTATATTATGTGTTCTTGTTTATTGGAGAATTTCAATAATATTGCAAAGATTGATTGGGCTAAACATGTAACTCTTAATGAGAATAATAATATTAATGCAGATTTGTTTAAACTTGATCAGAATATATTCATTGCAACACATAATGATGCGATTGGTCAGCATACATTCTACAGAAATGTAAATCCTATTTTCTGTAAGAATAAGTTAAATGAACATATGGGTATTAATGTATCATCATTATTCAGTGATTTACTTCCATCTCAGGATAAGATTATTCTTAAACTTAATGAGACAAAGAATCAGTATGAAGATTCTATTGAGAAGTATGAGGATATGATTGAAAAACTTAATAAAGCTCTTGATTCAGCATCGGATGAAAATAAAGAGAAACTTGAAAAAGCTATTGCAGATGCAGAAGAGAAACTTGATGATATTAAAGCAGAATATAAGGAATGGCAGAAGCAAGCAGATGATGTAACAGGTGAAGATAATTCTGATGATACAGATGATGACGAAACAACAGATGATGGTACTGTAACAAAGGAAAATCCAAATGAACCTATGTCTGATGAAGAAGTTGATGCGTCAAAAGATGAACTTTCACAACCATTAAGTGGTGAAGACGGTGATTCAGAAGCAACTGATAATTTTGATGATGAAGAGTCAGATGAAGGTATTACTGATGATGAATTTGCAAAATTCCTTGGTAGTGATTCAGATGATGATTCAGATGATGATGAAGATTCAGAAGGTACTGGATTTGATGATGCAGCAGCTAATGCAATTGATGCAGATAACGATTCAGATGATGATGAAACGGATTTTGAAGATTCAGATGATGATTATGATTCTGATGATGTATTTGGTTCTGATGAAGATTCTGATGAAGATGATGAAGAAGCATTTAAAGAAGTTAATTTTGATGATGATACAGATGATACAGAATCTACCGATGACGATGAAGATATATTTGAACCAGAGGATTCTGATGAAACTGAAACAGATGATGAAGATGAATTTGGAAATTCTGAAAATGATGAAGAAACCGCATCAGAAGATAATGATGAAGATACATATAATTCAATGACAACTGTTGATATGGGTGATAATTCAGATGATGACGAAACAGTTGAACCTGGTGATGAAGCAACAGACGTATTTGGTGGTGATACAGAAGATCCACTTGGAACAAATTCGGAGATTGAAGATATTCCAGCTAATACACCTAAAACAGTTGAAGATGAGAAAGAAGAAATATATCAACCTAAATTCTCATATAAAATTGCAGACGTAATGTTTGATGAGAATGTTAAGGATGGTAAGAAAGAAAAATCAGGTTCTGTTATTGTAATTGTTCCTATGATTGATGGCACAGGTAAGAAGTATGTAGAGAACAAGACAATTGAGTTCTACTTGGATGATGATAATAATCCTATTCTTGATAACGAACCTATGACAAATGAACTTTATGCAGCTGTTATTGATGCAATTAAGAATCATCCTGATTATAGTGATGTTTGCGAAACTGCTGAACCTGCAAATGAAGAAGTAGGTCCAACTGTTGCTGCACAACTTGCAGATGATGATGACGATGATGATTGGGAAGCAGCATATTTAAGAGATGGAAATGATGAAGATCGTGAAGAATATTCTCAGAAATTAGATTCTGATGATGACGACGATGATGATGACAATTGGGATTATCCATTAACAAAGTTATCAGATGAGGAGGATGATGATAATTCAGATAATGATTCTGACGATGATATGTTCGGTTTTAAAATGTCTGATATAACTGATGATGAAGATGAGGATGATGAAGATTCTGATGAAGATACAGATGATAAAGAAACTGTAATTATCCCTACATATAAGTCAGGAAATACAGAAATTGAATTACCAGCACCTTCTGCAGATGGAACAGAAATTCCAGAATCAAAAGAGGTTAAGGTAAAGAAACCACTTAAAGAACATAAGTCTATTAAGATTACACCTGTATTTAAAAATAAGGCAGGAAAAAGTTTTTTCTTAAATGAAGCTACCATCAAGGCTTCTAAATCAAAGGATTAGAAAGGTACTCCTCTCACAGAAGAGATAATTGATGGAAGTACCACAAACGAGATTTCTACATCCGATTCTATTGGTAATAATCCAATAGAAGATTATAATGAAGAAACTGATTATGATACATTAAGTAAAATGCATGTAAAGGCAATAAAATCTGCTGAAAAAGCAAATGAAGACGGAAATAATGTTATAGTTACTGATTTAGCAACAGAAGGACATGATTCTGATACAGTAAAGTATTTTATTATTTCTGATAATTATGAATCTGGTGATTCTGAATCATATGCAATTTACCAAATTGGTGCAGATATTTATTACCGTGATGCAAAAGAATTTTATCAAATAATTGAAGATTTCAAAGATGAAGTTCCTGGACAAACAATAGAATCATTAAAAGTCGATTATGCAGATAAAGGTGAACAACTTACATCTTACAACATAACAGATAGCGATGATTGTATGTTTATCATATCTTCTATATTCAGTGCATTAACAGGAAAATCTTATGATAGTAATAATAAGTATATGAATGAAAATTGTAAGATTAAACGTTCTACAAAAGTCGATTCAGATAATGATATTGATAATTCTAAAGTAGCGAATGACGCTAAATATGGAACAAAAGAAGAAAATGATTTTAAGCAGGAAATTGAAGATAAACAAAAGAAAGATGGTTTAGTCGGTGCATTAGATCCACAGCAGGACGAAAATGAAGCAGCAAAACCAAAACTTCCTAATGTAAATCTTGTTACTGAACATAACAAAAATCCTTTCTTAGAAGAAGGTGCTGTTATTGAATATGAAGTAAATGATAAAGTTCTTTATAAAAATGAACCTTGGACTGTATTTGCAGTAGATGAAGAAACTGGTGATAAACAAAATTTGAAAATTACAAAGAATGGCAAAACAATTGATGTAACTTCAAAGGATATTAAACCAGATCCTTCACAATTTAAGGATATTGACAATACGCCAGACCAATTTGAATTCGATAAGAATAATTTAAATAAAACACCGGAAAATCCTAAAGCTGAAAAAATGGCAGATTTAAATGGAAAAACAGTTGAATGTAATATTGTAGTAGATTCAATGGTTTTGAAAAATACATTGAATGGTGAAAGATTTAAAGCAAATCTTAAAGATATTCTAGAAGGTGTAGATGACGTAAGAGTTTATGTAGGTGATAAAGAAGAAACATGGCATAAAGACAATATCGACATTGATGTTAAAGATTGGATTCCTGCTGTAATTGCTTCTGAAAATGATGAACCATTACGTAAGATTAAAGTAAATCCTAAGTCATATGTAGATACTACAGATGATACAGACCTTGTAGATTGTACAGTTGCAGGTAAAGTAACACAATTACCAAAACATGCAATTCGTATTTTAGTTTAATTCTAATTAGACTTTTTAATATTTAATATATATGATAAAGAGTAGGTACATAAAAACAATATGTATCTACTCTTTTTTAATTATAATAATATGAGAACGTGGTTAACAGAAAGTGAACAAAAGAAAATAAATGATGTATATGGTGGATATTCTCCATCATATAAACATGTTCATATGTGTTTTTCGCATACTAATTCGATTGATAATATAAGTTATGAATTTGATTTAGTATTGACACAACGTACAACATCATACAATGATTTACATTTTGGTACTTCTAATTATTATAGAGTTAATACAAAATTATCATATAGAAGTTGGACACTTGAACAAATGATAGATTTACTTCCATCAACTATATATTGTGATAATGAATATAATGCAGTTAATATAGATGAAACAAAAAATTATCATACATTAAAATTACATATAATTAAACAAAAAGACGAAAATAAAGATATTGATTATATGTATAAAGTGTTATATAAACCTATTAATACAAAAGGTATATATAAACACATTAAAATAAAAAAACATGAATTTAAAGATCCTGAACTTGAAGGTGATGAACTTATTTCACTTGTATATGATTTAATGTTATGGTGTATTTCACATGGACATTTACCAAGTGCAAATAAAAATTAAAAATATTTATTAGATAGACAAAATACATATTTGTTCATATAAAAAATACATGAGAGTCAAAACAGCAAATTAATTAGAAAATATATTATTTGTAAGATAATCATTGATATGGTAAATAGACTCTTGTTTGTTATTAAAAATGAAAGTTAAGTCCGCAATTTTTAATTTAATATTTTGGTAATTAATATTTAAACAACTTTTGTAATAACAAAATTTAAAAAGAAAAGATTAAAATGACACTTGAAGAAATTTTTGCAATGAAGACTACAGAGAATGGTGATAATGCATATAATACCACAATGAATCCTATGTTGGATATTCTCTTTATGTCAGAATATTATGGTAAGCATCTTGATGAAATTCCATATATTGGTACCTCAATGACTGCAAAGTTGTTTGCTATGATGATTAGAGACCCTCGTTTTGGATTGGGTAGACGTGAACTTGGTCGTCGTCTTATGCTATTGACAGAGGTAACGCCATCTGATGTAGTAAAAGCCGGTCGTTTCGATGATTTGTTTATTGGTTGGGAACAGATGGGAGAAATTTCATTTGCAAAAATGTGTGAGTTTTTATATAATGAAATTAAGTCAGGAAATGAACTTTGTAAGAAGTGGATGCCTAGATATTCATCTAAGAATCTTATGCTTGCTCGTAAGATTGCAAAGCAGTTTCATATGAATAAGCAAACGTATGGACATTTTATTAAGTCTGATACAACAGAAAATAAGTTATCACGACATAGAACAGATGAGATTATTTTCTCACAGGTTCCATCACTTGCAATGATTAAGTACTTTAATCGATTTTCAACAGGTGAAGATACAAAGGTAAGATTTCAGAAGTATCTGGAAGATGTTCGTTCAGGTAAGCAGGAATTGAAAATTTCTACTACAAATGTTTATGACATTTATAAGAATCGTGATAAGATTGACCCTGATTTGTTCTTTTCAAAGATTGAAAAGATTTCAGGAAGTTGGATTCCTGTTGTAGATTCATCTGGTTCAATGCAAGATAGTAATGATAGCTATGGAAAGGCTTTAGCTGTAGGTCATTATCTTGCAAAGTGCTCAACATATGCGCCTGATACAGTTTTGAGTTTTTCTTCAGAACCTGCATTGTTAAAATTGGGTGTTGAAAATACATATACACGTCATGGATATTGGAGAACATCTGAATTTACAAGACAGCGTCTCCTTGAGAAGAAATCTCAGTATAAGAGAGAACTTGAATCAATGTATACAGGTGATTGCTCTAATACAGACTTTGGTGCTGTATGTGCAAAGTTGAAGGAACTTGATTCAAAGAACGCACCAGATTGGATTGTCGTATTATCAGATATGGAATTTGATAGTGGCTCAAATCAAACAAAGGATGAGATGATGAATATCTTCAAGCAGAATGGAATGCATACAAAGCTTGTTTGGTGGAATTTTAACGCTCATAATACAACATCACCGGAGACAGATAAGTATGGAAATATTTTCATGTCTGGTTATTCCCCAATGTTATTGAAGTTCCTTAATGTTGGATTTGATGGACAGAAGTTCTTGAATACACTTATTGAAGAGTATTCAAAGAATATTTCAAAGTAAATTTATATTAGTACCATAATATAGATATTAATGTTATTTAAAGGTTAAGATCTCAAAGAGATCTTAACCTTTTTTCTTATGTATATATTTTTGATAAATATTAAAATAACATAATTAAATAAATTAGAAATGTATATATTTTAGATTCTTTCCTATTTTTTCAAAAAAGTTGGAGACCAGGAAGCAATTAAAGAATTTATTGATTAGTTGTTTAAGATCCCAAAAGCTTTAAGAAATTTACTGGGTATAGTCATTTTACTTGGTGTAATATATTTTAGTTATTCTAAGATATATACAAATGAAATATAGGAATTAAGAACAGAAGTAAAAACTGTAAAAGATGTAGTAGAAGATGCGGTAGATAAGGATGATTATGCAGATGATATTTACTATCTTTTAGAGGTGATAAATATAGAAGAAGAAATTAATCGACATGCATATCAAACTATGCAATTAGAACTTGATTTAGTTTATCGATTTGTTTCTTAGTATCATCCAGCAGATCCAATGTTATTAGATATTAAAGCTATAAAGGAACGTAATGAATATACATATCATTTCTTTGGCGAAAAATATAAGAGGGCAATGGAACGTTGTAATAATAGTGCAAAATTCAAAAAAATTGAAGTTGCAGATTCATTAGAATTTAAAGATAAATAATTAAAGAGTTAATACAGTGGAAATAACAAATTAAAATTAAATCTTTTTAATGAAAAATGATTGATACTAATTAGACACAAAAATGTTATAATTCATTTAGTTGCATAGGTTCTATATTGATAATTTTATTCGTAATTGGCTCTATTATATGGGATATTTGTGTAACTAAACCTGCTATGCGAGAATCAATAGATGATATTCGTGTAGAAGTAAAAGATATACATAAAAAATTAAATACTAAATTTGCAAGTGATACTATTAGTTTTTATAATGCTTATGTAAAAGTTCAACAAGATAGAGCATTTGCAAAAAACGATTCAATTTCTAAGTAAATTTCTTTTCTAATTATTTTAATATAGATAAATAATTAGATAAATAACATATACAACAGAATACTTAATAAATTAATTATTATAATTAATTCTACTGAATTAACCATAATAAATTAAAATGGTTATATTTAAAGACTAGATTTTAATAAGATATACTTATAAATAAAAAAGTGTAATTATATGGAAATCAAACGTTTAATATAGTGATTTCGTTATGTAAATAATTTGATTTGGTAATCTGAGTTAACAATTACACAGGTAAATTCAAATATTTACCGTTATTATATTGAATAAATATTTAAACATAAGTTTTAAATCAAATTTTTTATAAAAATAACTTAGA
>OIXA01001045.1_pt1 | contig 36924 bp, 26 predicted proteins | sample 1587721 | NCBI WGS metagenome assembly OIXA01 (sample SAMEA3888900, study PRJEB22519) | human gut metagenome | biome: human gut; feature: human-associated habitat; material: faeces | place: Denmark | collected 2013
TCCTCTACAGACTATCAATGATCTTTGGGTAAACACAGGGTTTTACGGGTGAGCCAATATTTCTGCAAAGATATTTTTATATAGATTATTATTAAGCCTCCAGCTCCATCCTCGGATAGCTGGAGGCTTTTTTGGTGAAGAGGGAAGAATTTAAGTGAAGAGGGAAGAGGGAAGAACGAAGAATTTAAGGGAAGAGGGAAGAGGGAAGAGGGAAGAACGAAGAGTGAAGAACGAAGAGTGAAGAACGAAGAATTTAAGGGAAGAGGAAATAGGGAACCGTGCCCTGCGGGTCGAGTTTGCGACAACTCGGTTGTCGCACTTACCCTCGCTCCCCTCGCTCCCCTCGCTCCCCTCGCTTCACTCTTCACTTCCATCGGATTCTTCACTCTTCCCTCTTCCCTCTTCACTTCCTCCCCCTCTTCGTTAATAATGCTAAATAATTCTTCATTATCAGTTTTTTGGTTTAATTTTGCACCTTAATATGTGTTATTAGGCACATTGCCAAAATAAGCAACAATAGACAATGAGTATAACAAGCATAGCCGGCAAACTGTTTGTGCCAAGGCAAAAGGAGCTCCAGCATTATCAAAACGGAGCCGAGAAAATGCAAGACGAGGTATTGAAATATCTCGTAAACACCGCTGCATCAACGGAATACGGACGCAACCATCTTTTCAAAACCATACATAGCTATGACGACTTCGCCAAGAATGTGCCTCTCAACACCTACGAAGAGCTCAAGGGCGACATCGACAGAATGCGACATGGCGAAAGCGACATACTTTGGCCTGGTTCGGTGAAATGGTACGCTAAGTCGTCGGGCACAACCAACGACAAGAGCAAGTTTATTCCAGTTTCTCACGATGGTTTGCAGCGCATTCACTATCAGGGCGGAAAGGATGTTGTGGCTCTGTATCTCAGAAACAATCCCAACAGCCGTCTCTTCGATGGCAGATCTTTAATCCTTGGTGGCAGCCATTCGCCTAACTACAATTTGCCAGGCTCTTTGGTTGGCGACCTTAGTGCCATTCTCATCGAGAATATCAATCCTTTTGCCAACCTTGTCAGAGTTCCTTGCAAGCAGACTGCTCTATTGAGCGACTTCGAGGTTAAGCGCGACCGCATAGCCCACGAAACTCTCAACAAGAATGTCACCAATATCTCTGGCGTTCCTTCATGGATGCTCAGCGTATTGGTTCGCATTATGGAGATTACAGGCAAAAAGCATCTCCAAGAGGTGTGGCCAAACCTTGAGGTCTTCTTCCATGGTGGCATTGCCTTCACTCCTTATCGTAGCCAATACGAAAAACTCATCACCAAGAGCGACATGCACTATATGGAGACCTACAATGCCAGCGAAGGCTTCTTCGGCATTCAGGACGATCCTACCGACAAGTCGATGTTGCTAATGGTCGACTACGATGTTTTCTACGAGTTTATTCCTATGGATGAGTTTGGCACCGACAATCCAACCATCGTCCCTCTCTCAGGCATCGAGCTCGGCAAAAACTACGCCATGGTCATTTCTACCTCGTGTGGCCTGTGGCGCTACATCATTGGCGACACCGTTAGCTTCACCAGTCGCAACCCATACAAGTTTGTAATCACCGGTCGTACCAAATATTTCATCAATGCCTTTGGCGAAGAGCTCGTGCAAGACAATGCCGAAAAGGGCTTGGCTTACGCCTGCCAACAGACTGGCGCCGAGGTGTTGGAATATACTGCCGCACCTGTTTATATGGACGACAATGCCAAGTGTCGCCACCAATGGCTCATCGAATTCTCTCACGAGCCAACCAACCTCGACGAGTTTGCCACTCTCCTCGACCGCAAGCTTCAGGAGCTAAATAGCGACTACGAGGCTAAGCGTTTCCACGACATCACTCTCCAGCATCTTGAGGTCGTAAAGGCTCCAACAGGAATCTTCAACGAGTGGCTAAAGTCGAAAGGAAAGCTCGGCGGACAGCACAAGGTGCCACGCCTCAGCAATTCTCGTCGCAACATAGATGAAATTCTCGAAATGATGAACTCATGAAAATAAGTCCTAAAGGAACATTACTTAAGATATTCGCAATCATTGTCGTTGCCTTTGTTGTAGCCTCGTGTGCAAGAATGGGTAACCCTGACGGAGGATGGTATGATGAAACTCCTCCAAGGGTTGTTGGTGCTTCGCCAAGCGAGAAGGCTACTAATGTCAACGCCAAAAAGGTGTACATCAATTTCGACGAATTTATCAAGGTCGACAACCCTACCGAAAAGGTCGTGGTGTCGCCACCTCAGATAGAGGCTCCTGAAATCAAGGCGCAGGGCAAACGCATCGCCATCTCGCTCCTCGACTCGCTGAAGGCAAACACCACCTACACCATCGACTTCTCTGATGCCATTTCCGACAACAACGAGGGCAACCCAATGGGCAACTACACTTATTGCTTCTCTACGGGCAATGTCATCGACACCTTGGAAGTAGCAGGCTCCGTGCTTGCTGCCGACAATCTCGAACCTGTCAAGGGCATCCTCGTGGGTCTTTATGCCGACCTTGCCGACAGCGCTTTCTCCACCAAGCCTATGCTTCGTGTGTCGCGCACAGATAGCCAAGGTCATTTCGTCATCAAGGGTGTTGCTCCGGGCAGCTATCGTATCTACGCTCTGCAGGATATGGATGGCAACTATCTCTTCAACCAAAAGGCTGAGATGCTCGCTTTCTCTACGGACACCATCATTCCTTCGTTCAAAGCCGATGTTCGCCAAGACACTCTTTGGCGCGACACTCTGCATATCGACGTGGTAAAGCGCGTCGACTATACTCACTTCTTGCCCGACAATGTCTGCCTTTTGGCTTTCAACGAGATCAACACCGACCGCATATTCCTCAAGAGCGAGCGCCCCGACGCCAACCGCTTCTCGCTCTTCTATAGCTATGGCTCCGACTCGCTGCCAAAGCTCAAGGGGCTCAACTTCAACATCACCGACTCCACCTTCACCATCGATGCTTCTGCTAAGCGCGACACCATAACTTATTGGCTCAACGACACAGCCTTGGTCAATTGCGATTCACTGGAGCTTGAGCTTCGCCATCTCGTCACCGACACCCTGGGCCATCTCGTCGAGGGCGTCGACACCATACAGCTATTCGCCAAGATTCCTTACGAAAAGCGACTCAAGGCTAAGCTCAAGGATTTGGAAAAATGGCAGAAGGCGCAAGACAAGAAGAAGCGAAAGGGAGAACCCTACGACAGTATTCCGCCAATAGAACTGCTGAAATACTCCGTCAAGGGCACCGACCTCGACCCAGACAAGAATGTGGAGTTTGCTTTCAACACTCCGCTCAAGCATTTCCATCTCGACAAGATGCATCTCTATTCCAAACCGCCAAAGGATTCGCTATGGTATGAAGAGAAGTTTAAGTTCGACCAAAACACTCCTCTCCTCTACACCTTCCGAGCCGAATGGAAACCGGGCTACGAATATAGCTTAGAGCTCGACTCCCTGGTCTTCGAAGATATCTATGGCACCTGTGCTGGTCCAAGCAAACAGGGTCTGAAGGTTAAAGACCTCAACCAATATGCCACCATCATGTTCACTATCAATGGCATGGAAGGCAAGAATGTGGTTTGCCAACTCCTCAACACCTCCGACAACCCAGTGAAAGAGGTAAAGACCACCGATGGCAACGTACAGTTCTATTATGTTGCACCAGGCACCTACTATCTCCGCCTCTATGTCGACGAAAACAACAATGGCATGTGGGACACAGGTGTCTTTGCCGAAGGTCGCCAGCCAGAGCCGGTTTACTATTACCACGAGGCAATCCAATGCAAAGCCAACTGGGATTTCTCTGAAACATGGACACCAACAGCTCGCTCGCTCTCCTCTCAGAAACCTTCGCAAATCACAAAGCAAAAGGCCGACAAGAAGAAGACCGTGAAGTCTCGCAACCTCGACAGAGCCAAGAGCCTCGGCATTCAATATGTTCCTAAAGTATTATAATGTATTAATATATAATAATGTATGAAGCACGTTAGAATTCTATTTCTCGTTATTGCTGCCATGCTGTTTAGCCAAAAGGCTATGGCACAGTGCACATTCAGAAACACAGCCTTCAAGTCGGGTGAGTTTCTCACATACAACCTCTACTACAACTGGAAATTCGTGTGGGTAAAGGCTGGAACAGCTTCTATGTACACCGTACAGAGCAAACGCAACGGCAAGGAAGCTTATCGTGCGAGCCTTATCACTCGTGGCAACAACAAGGTTGACAATTGGTTTGTATTGCGCGACACCCTCCTTTGCTACAACACACTCAACCTTGCTCCCCTCTACTTCCGCAAGGGTGCTCGCGAGGGCGACCGATACACCGTCGATGAGGTATTCTACAACTATCCAAATGGCAAAGTCCACCTCAAGCAGCATCGCCTCACCCACAAGGGCGAAAACAAATGGCAAAATCGCACTCTCAACGATTGCGTCTACGATATGCTGAGCATCTTCTTGCGTGCTCGCTCCTTCAACCCTACAGGTTGGAAGAAAGGTCACGATGTCAACATCACCATCGCCGATGGCAATGGCCTCAGCCCTGCTAAGCTCCGCTACCAAGGCAAAACCACTATCAAGGCTGACAACCATCACAAATACAGATGTCTGCAACTATCGTATATGGAACTCGAAGACGGTAAATACAAGCGCATCGTCGACTTCTATGTCACCGACGACGACAACCACGTGCCTGTGCGTCTCGACATGTTCCTGAAGTTTGGCTCTGCCAAAGCATTCCTCATAGACATGAAGGGAATAAAAAACAAAATCGAAGCAGAAGTAAAATAATAATTCAAACTATTCATAAGCAATAACCAAGAAAACCCTAAAAAACATGGAAAATAAAGTAGCTCTTATTACAGGTATCACGGGTCAGGATGGTTCTTACCTTGCAGAATTCCTTTTGGAAAAAGGATACGAAGTCCACGGCACAATCCGTCGTTCTTCAGTCGACTATCGCGAGCGTATCGCACACCTTGAAGGTACACCACACTTCCACCTCCACTATGCCGACTTGGGTGACTCTATGAGCATCCTTGGCGTTATCAGCAAAGTCCGTCCAACAGAAATCTACAACCTCGCTGCTCAGAGCCACGTGCAGGTCAGCTTCGACTCTCCTGAGTTCACAGCCGACGTCGATGCAGTAGGCGTATTGCGCATCCTCGAGGCTGTGCGCCAACTTGGTCTCAAGGATTCTTGCCGCATCTATCAGGCTTCCACCTCCGAGCTCTATGGCAAGGTAGAGGAAGTGCCACAAAACGAGAACACACCTTTCCACCCTTACAGCCCATACGCTGTTGCCAAGCAGTATGGCTTCTGGATAGTAAAAGAATATCGCGAGGCTTACGATATGTATTGCTGTTCGGGCATCCTCTTCAACCACGAGAGCGAGCGCCGTGGCGAAACATTCGTTACCCGCAAAATCACTCTCGCTGCCGCACGCATCAAGCAGGGCAAGCAAGACAAGCTCTATCTTGGCAACCTTTCGTCACTACGCGACTGGGGATATGCTAAAGACTATGTAGAGTGTATGTGGCTCATCCTTCAGCAAGACAAACCTGAAGACTTCGTCATCGCTACCGGCGAACAGCACAGCGTGCGCGAGTTCTGCTACTATGCTTTCAAGCGCGTAGGCATCGAACTCGAATTCCAGGGCGAAGGCATGAATGAGAAGGGTATCGACAAAGCCACAGGCAATGTGCTCATCGAGGTTAGCCCAGACTTCTATCGTCCTACCGACGTAGTAAACCTCTGGGGTGATCCTACCAAGGCCAAGGCTAAGTTGGGCTGGAACCCATCAAAGACCCCATTCCAAGAGCTTGTCAACATCATGGTAGACAGCGACATGGCTAAAGTAGCTTCCGATGGTGCCGCCGAGAAAGTTCGCACCAACCTTGCCGAATATCTCGAAAAGGGTATCGTGAAGTAAGTGAAAAACGAAGAGTGAAGAATCAAAATGCTTAACAAGCTAAAAGATTCTTCACTCTTTTTTAGCTCTCGTTCTTTACTTCCATCGGATTCTTCACTCTTCCCTTCCATCGGATTCTTCACTCTTCGTTCTTCACTCTTCACTTAAATTCTTCCCTTAACAAAACCCACTTCTCTCTAAAAAAACATAAATCATTTGCTATCCTTATATTATTAAACTACTTTTGTACCAAGTAATCAAACCCTACTATAACAAATTCTACAAAACAAACAATTTCTCACAACATGAAGAAAATCATGACCCTTGCCGTAACTATGCTCCTTAGCATAGCGGCTTATGCTGCCGACTACGGCACCTACTATCAGAACATGCCCGTAAAAATGCAGCAACCTGAAGTAGCAGTAATCCCAGACTATAGTGTAAACCTTAAAGACTTCGGAGGCGTAGGCGATGGAATCACCCTCAACACTCAAGCCTTCGACAAAGCCATCAAGGCTCTCGACAAAAAAGGTGGAGGCCACCTCATCGTCCCTGCTGGCGTATGGCTCACAGGCCTCATCTCGCTCAAAAGCAACATCGACCTCCATATCGAGAAAAATGCTGTTATCATGGCCACTCCCGACCGCTCACAGCATTTCAAAGTCTCCAACGGAGTGAAAGCAGAAAAAACCTCACCACTCATCTCTGCAAGCAAGCGCACCAACATCAGCATCACAGGCGAAGGCACCATCGACGGCAACGGAGCCATGTGGCGACCAGTAAAGCGCTCTAAGGTTAGCGACGTAGAATGGAAAGAATACAAGTCTATGGGCGGCACCGAAACCGATGGCGGACAACTGTGGTTCCCATTCAATCTAAAACACTTCGACAACCTCGCCGACACCCCAGAAGCCCAAGAGCGTCTCAGAACCCACCTCATCCGCCTCACCGACTGCGACCGAGTGCTCATTAGTGGCATTACCATCCAAAACTCACCTCGCTTCCACCTCATCCCTACTTGCTGCACCAACGTCATCGTCGACGGCACAACTATCCGCTGCCCTTGGAACGCACAAAATGGCGACGCCCTTGACATCAGCTGCTGCAAGAAAGTACTCATCGTAAACAACACCATCGATGCAGGCGACGACGGCATCTGCATGAAAGGCGGAGTAGGCAAAAAGAATGCTGCCGACGGACCATGCGAAGACATCCTCATCCAAGACAACACCGTCTACCATGCACATGGTGGCTTCGTCATTGGTTCAGAATTCTCTAACGGCATGAAGAATATCGTGGTTCGCCACAACCTCTTCTCAGGCACCGACACCGGACTCCGATTCAAGAGCGGTATTGGCAGAGGTGGCAAAACCGAAGGCATCTACGTTAGCGACATCGTGATGACCGACATCAAAAACGAAGCCATCATCTTCGAGTGCACCTATGCCGACAAGAGCTACAGCGTGAAGTCAGACAATGGCAAAACCGTAATCCCACAAAATGCAGAATACGTGCCAGAGTGGAACGACATCCATATCAACAATATCGTATGTCGTGGAGCAAAAACTGCTATCAGCGCTCACGGTCTCCCTGGCTACAGCTGCCTCAAAAACATCACCATCGACAACTCCACCTTCTTCTACACCCAGAAGGATAAAGACATCGATGCTGGCGACGGTGTTAAACTCACCAACTGCAAGTTCGCTACATTCCAATAAAATAAATAGGTATAAATCAAATAGGAGGAAAACGGCTTCGTTTTCCTCCTATTTTCGTTTAATTTCCTCTTAATGATTGTGGGCGCAGCGAGTTCACAATGTTTAAGAACTTCAAGTTATTGATAGTATTTCTGGACCACCTCTTTTAGTTTTGAAAATGACAAATGACACTTAATGACACAATGTTACCTGCTATTTCAAGCGGATTGAGCCCTGTGGGCTCTGCAACAGCGAGGAAGATACATGCGCCAAAAACCATCATGATCTTCTTCTTGAGAATCTGCTTCCGAATTGTAAAGTACTGAATATCAATACTCCCCGAAAGGAAAAACAGCCAAAAGAAACAAACCGGAAACAAAAATTTCAAAAACTCCAAAATGAAAACATCTGCTTAACATATCTTAACACGGAAAACAAAGGAAATTTTCCGTTTTTGTCATTTGGTTATGTCTCTCGAATAGATGTAAAGGAGAAAAATCTAAGGTCTGATTTGAAGGTTCGTGGTATGAACGACTTCAATAATTTTATGAAAAAAAGAACCCTTCAAGTCTCAAATTCGTTTGAATGCATACAAATTATCACCAAGAATGATTAAAAAGCAAAAAAACTTTTGAGTACACAGAAAAATTGTGTATTTTTGCACATGAATAATTTGTAATAATATGAAATTAAACTGTATAAAAGAAGTTCTTGACGAAAAGGGTATCTCACAAACATGGTTGGCAAAAAAACTCGATAAAAGTTTTAATACTGTCAATGCGTATGTGTGCAACAGGACTCAACCAAACTTAGAAACTCTGCTTCAAATATCAGAAATTCTAAATGTTGAAATGAAAGACCTAATTCGAGAACCTAACCAGATAGTAAAAGAGAAAGCTTAAAATATGCCAAATTCTATAGACATAAAGGAAAATGACATTCTGGAAAGATCGCCAGAATTGTTAGACATTCTTTTGATTGACCGAACCACGAATAAGCCTATATTCTGGGCAACGGATAATTATGAGGATGCTTATGGAGAAAACTATGCTTTTTCCAAACCTATATTAAAGGAATTGATAACAGGTGTCAATGGCAATATAATAGTTCCCAGAGCAGCAAAATCAAAAGAGCAACAAGAGAAAAGGTCAAGAGATATGGCCGAAGTGTTTACTCCTTCTTGGGTATGCAACAAACAAAACAACCTTGTTGACGAAGCATGGTTTGGTCGCAAGGATGTTTTTAACGTAGAAATCGACACAGAAAATGGTCATATCTGGGAAACAAACAAGGAAAAAATTGTTTTTCCTGAAGGTAAAACATGGAAGGACTATGTGAGAGACACAAGGCTTGAAATGTCTTGTGGCGAAGCTCCATATATAGCCAGTCGATATGACACTACAACAGGTGAATACATAGAAGTTAATGACAGAATAGGTATTCTTGATCGTAAACTTCGAGTTGTTTCTGAAAACACAGACAATACAACAGATTGGCTATTGTCTGCCAGAGAGGCATATGAAAATGTATATGGCTTTGAATGGCAGGGAGATAATCTTATAATTGCGAGAGAAACATTGCTATACACTCTATTGGATTTTTTCCATGCAAAATTTGGAAAAGAGCCTATTCTTCGTTCTATCATCACTATTGCCGAAATAATATCTTGGAATTTCTGGCAAATGGATGGTTTACGTTTGGTTGTTCCTAATAGTTGTGACAATGTTTATCAGAAGCAATTATTTGGTGACCCAATAAAGTGTGTTTGTCCTGCTTGTAAAAAGGATGAAAGAAAAGGTCATATCGGTATTCCTTGTAAAATTACAGATTGGAGAAAACCGAAAGACGATCCAAAACGAATAATAACCTTTGCGTCATTAGTTAAAGATTAACATATGAAATATCAATCCTCACTTAAAGCAAAACTCATCTATGTGTTTCGCATCAATGATAATGCGCACAAAGGATGCTTAAAAATAGGTGAAGCCACTTTGGATAAGTTCACATCACTGGACTTAAAACCAAACTGCCATGAGTTAAATCAGGCGGCAAAGGCACGCATTTCACAATATACGAAGACTGCGAGCATTGATTACGACCTTCTTCATACAGAATTGACGTTCTATATAAAAGATGGTTCAATCGGAGCATTCAATGATAAAGAAGTACATGATGTTTTACGTCGTTCTGGTATCAAAAGACACGATTTTAGTACAGAAAATCAGGGAAAGGAATGGTTTGAAGTTGACCTCTCTACAGTGATGAAGGCAATCGAAGCTGTAAAAAAAAGACAATCAGCTCTTCATGGTTCGCAAATAACCAAAGACAAGAATCCTATTGCATTTCGACCTGAGCAAAAAGAAGCTATTAAGAAGACTGTCAAAAAATTCCAGAAGACTGGAAGTCACATGCTTTGGAATGCCAAAATGCGTTTCGGCAAAACCTTGTCATCTTTGCAGGTGATTAAAGAATGTGGGTTTCACAGAACCATGATTTTGACTCATCGACCTGTAGTTGATGCTGGTTGGTTTGAAGATTTCAATAAGATTTTCATTGAAGACAACAACGTCTATCGTTATGGCTCAAAGAATAATGGATTTACATTCAAAGATTTAGAGCGTGATTCTGTACGTCACAAGGAATGGCATTACGTCTATTTTGCATCAATGCAAGACTTGCGAGGATCGTCAGAAGTTGGCGGTAAATTCGATAAGAATGATGAAATTTTCAAGGCTCAATGGGATTGTTTAATTATTGACGAAGCCCACGAAGGAACAAGAACAGACCTTGGTCAAAATGTAATCGAATCCCTGAAGAAAGACCATACATGTGTCTTAAATCTTTCTGGAACTCCATTCAACATGTTGGATGATTTCAAAGAGGATGAAGTATATACATGGGACTATGTGATGGAACAACATGCAAAACAGCAATGGGATTTAGAACACTTTGGTGATCCTAATCCATATGCTGGTTTGCCTCGTTTGAATATCTTTACCTTTGACTTAGGTAAGATAATTTCAGGATATGCAGATGTTGAAGATAGAGCGTTCAACTTCAAAGAGTTCTTCCGCACTTGGACTGGCGATGTCAATAAAGACCATGAAAATATGCCCGCAAATACGGAAGTAGGCAAATTCGTTCATGAAAAAGATGTTCGTAACTACCTTGACCTCATTGTAAAATATGACCCAGAGAGCAATTATCCTTATTCTACAGCAGAATACCGCCGAAACTTTAGACATTCTTTGTGGATGGTTCCAGGCGTGAAGGAAGCGAAAGCACTCAGTCAATTATTACAAACTCACCCTATATTCTCTCAGTTTGAAATTGTCAATGTTGCAGGTGACGGTGACGAAGAAGCAGAAAACGATGAAGCTTTGAAGATGGTAGAAAAGGCTATGGGTGAAGACCCTGAACAGACTTACACAATTACATTGTCTTGTGGAAGACTGACTACAGGAGTAACCGTTAGACCTTGGACTGCTGTATTTATGCTGGCTGGTTCTGCCCAAACAGATCCAAAAGCATACATGCAGACTATTTTCCGTGTTCAGTCACCTTATGAAACAAAATCTGGTAAGAGAAAAGAGGAATGCTTTGTATTTGATTTTGCACCTGATAGAACGCTAAAGGTAATTGCAAATGTAGCAAAGGTAACGGCATCTGCTGGGAAAATTCAGTCAGATGATGATAGAGCCACCATGGGTAAATTCTTGAATTTCTGTCCTATAATTGGCTATAACGGAACAAAAATGGCAAGTTTCGATGTAGAAGGAATGTTAGAGCAATTAAAGAAAGCCTATGTTGATAAAGTTGTTAGACACGGCTTTGAAGATGCTCATCTGTATAATGATAATCTCTTAAAACTTGATGCTGTTGAACTGAAAAAGTTTGATGAACTAAAAAAACAAATCGGTGCAACAAAAGCCAGTCATAGCACAGGAGATGTTGATATAAACAATCAAGGTCTTACAGATGAACAATATGAAAAGGTTGAAAAAGCCAAGAAGAAGCCTAAAAAAGAACTGACCGAAGAAGAAAAACGATTGTTAGAAGAGCTCAAAGAAAAGAAGAAGAATCGAGCAACCGCAATATCTATCCTTCGAGGAATCAGCATTCGTTTCCCACTTCTGATATATGGAGCAGATTTGGAAAACGAAGATGCGGACGTAACTATAGAAAATTTCACAGATATTATTGATGATAATTCATGGGACGAATTCATGCCAAGAGGTGTGACAAAAGAAAAGTTCCAAGATTTCGTCAAATACTATGATAGAGACATATTTAGAGCTGCTGGTCGTCAAATCAGAGATATGGCTAAAGCTGCAGACTCCTTGCCTCCAGTAGAAAGAGTACAACGCATTTCAAGGATATTCTCGTACTTCCGTAATCCTGATAAAGAGACCGTGTTGACTCCTTGGCGCGTTGTCAATATGCATATGTCTGATTGTCTCGGTGGATGGGATTTTTATGATGAAACACATGATGACGAAAAGGGTTCTCTGTCTGAACCAAGATTCATCAACAAAGACAAAATTACGTCATCTGTGTTTGCAGACCCCGAAACAAAAATTCTTGAAATAAATTCAAAGACAGGACTTTATCCGCTTTACATGTGTTACTCTGTTTTTGCTGAAAAATGCAAGATTTACAGGGAGGAACACATGCTTACAACAGATTTGCCGTATAGTTTGCAACATAAAATATGGGATGAGACATTAGCCCAGAATATATTTGTAATATGCAAAACTCCGATGGCAAAGAGTATCACAAGACGTACTCTTAGGGGATTTAGAAATGCTAAAGTAAATGCTCGATATTTCGAGGATTTGATAAATACCATTCAGAACAAGCCAAAGCAATTTGTCGAAAGAGTTTCTAATGGTTTGGGTTATTGGAAAGCAAATAATATAAATAGAATGAAATTTACTGCAATAGTTGGAAACCCACCTTATCAGTTGATGGATGGTGGAGCAGGCGCAAGCTCAGTGCCTATTTACAATAAATTTGTTGATATAGCGAGAAAACTTGATCCTCACTATATCTCAGTCATCATGCCTTCTCGTTGGATGACTGGAGGTAGAGGACTTGACGAATTTAGAGATTCAATGTTGGATGACAAGCATATGCAGACTCTCTATGATTACTTCGATGCAAGAGTATGTTTTAGCAATGTTGAAATCAAGGGTGGTATATGTTATTTCCTCTGGAATAAGGCTCATAATACTGAATGCGAAGTACATACATTCAATTATGGCGAAGAAAGCATTTCTTCAAGATACCTTCGTGATAAGGGAGGTGATATATTCATCCGTGACAATAAATTGATAGAATTAAAGAATTTCATTCAGTCATTTGGAGAAACGACATTCGACACATTGGTGTCATCAATGAAGCCTTATGGAATTCGTGGTGATTTCTTCAAAAGTCCTGCTAAATATGGCTTGCCTGATGTTAAAGAGACTAAGGGTAACTGTCCTTATTCAATCATAGGTCTTGACGAAGGTCTTCATCGTGTAACTAAATATATGCCGAGCAATTATCCTATTCCTAAAAAGGATATGCTCAATGATTACAAGATATTTATTACACGTAATTACGGCAATGGTACGATTGGAGAATTACCTTCTTCTCCAATTATTGCAGAACCAGGAATGCTGTGTACCGAAACATTCGTACAGATTGGACCATTCGACAGCAAAGTTATTGCCGAGAATTGTCTCTCTTATATGCGAACAAAGTTCTTCAGAGTTATGGTCGGTCTCAGAAAGCAGGATCAAGGTGCTGGTAAAGACGTTTACGCTTATGTACCAGTACCAAAAGAGGGCTTTAGTGAGAAGTGGACTGATGAAAAGATAATTAACAAGTATAAAATAAAAGCCGAACTTGTAGAGTACATAAACTCTCTGTTTAAGTAAAATGGTTACAACACAAGATTTTATAAATGTAAAGCTAACAAAGGATGAAGTTCTCTCTTGCCTGAAAAAGGCAAAGGAGAACACATTCCTTGACAATCTTAGATACAGGCATCCAAACGTCCAGTTTGACTGTAAAGTTAGAGGATATGTAGGTGAATTGGCTATCAAGAAATGGTTTGAAAGCAATTCGATAGAAATTGAAGCAACTGACTATCTTGCTGATGGTGACTCTATTGATATTGATTTCAAAGTAAAAGGCTTAAACCTTGAAATTAAGACCTCACTTATACCTGATGTAGATGGAACATTAGAAAATGTACTCGCAAAAAGAGACATCAAACTGATATGCCGAAATGGGCAATCAATAGAACAACTGCGGGGTGACATTCATGTTCAAATCTTTTTTCAACAGAAAACGAAGCAAAAAGATGCATGGTTAAAGCAACAGGTTGTTGATATTAAGCACGATAGCTTGGAGACATTATACAACAGTTTCAGGGCTGATGCTTACACAAACACGACATTCATTGTTGCATGGATAGACAAAGAAACATTGGTTTCACGAATCAATGCAATGCCTATAAGCCAGCAACAATGGTCTTTCCCTGGTTCATCAAGATACTTCTGGAAATGTAGCCTTAAAAGCGCAAAAAAGCCTATAGAACTTATCACGCTTCTTAAGAATAGATTATCCGCTCAAAGAGTTCAGCCTACTCAAACGGTCAGCGAAAGAAGCACAACAGTAACACCTGCTCGTCCTGTTACCCCACCAAGACCAGTGACACCAAGACCAGTAACACCTGCTCGTCCTGTTGCTCCTGCTCGTCCTGTTACCCCACCAAGACCTACGACACCAAGACCAGTGACACCTGCTCGTCCTGTTACCTCTAAACCTGAGCCAATAATACCAAAGCAGACATCAAATAATTCTGGATATAAGCCAACAAGCAACAATTCTGATTCTGCTTTTGGATGTGGAGTTATGGCTTTCTTTGGCTTCTTCTTTGGAATACTGGGAGGCGCAGGAAGCGGTAGTTGGGGTGGCGCTATTGTCGGTGCTGTTATCGGTATTGTTATCTCTCTATATTTTGTGAACAAGAATAAATCATAAACATCTTATCAAGATTGACAACAGAATAAGCAGACCCACTGATTTTCAGCAGAAATGCCGATTGTCAGTGGGGTTGTTGTTCCCCAAATGAATCCCACAAGCCATATTGGGAACATTATATTAATTTGACCAGTGGTAATGGCTATCGAGTAGCAGGAAGATAATCAAGCCGAAAATTACGATGCCAAGAACGAAGAAGAACCAGAAGAACCACTGGGCATAGTACCCAAGGTAGCAGCCATCATACTCCTTGTATTCCGTTAATGTATGCAAGTTAGCGCAAACGAAGACTATACAAAAATCGTTTTATAACAAAAAAGCAGATAGAAATTATCTATCTGCTTGAAAGATGGAGGGTCTTAAAGTGTGGTTCAAAATCCAATTGTTAATCAGAAATCGAAAATGACATAATCAAGATTAACAACCAAATAAGTCGCCTATGATACTTTGCAAAGTAATAAGTAATACGTAATACTTGGGCAAGTATTACGTATTACTTTTTTAGGGGTGTTTTCTTTAAAAAACAGTAGCATTAACCAACAGACTTAGGTAGGTCTATTAATGCTGCTTATTTGTATTAATCCCCATATCACATCATCAAGCTGCTGTCTATAAATCAATCCATATTTATACTCTGCAGGAATAATATATGTAGTGTATTTTCTTAGTGAACAAAAGAAAAACTACATCTATAACCACATTTGATGGTTATAGATGTAGTGATGCGATAAGTAGCTTTCGTTCAACTACTTAACAGACTTAGTTCGTTTTCGAAGCTATGTTTCGAGCAATCTATGCTTTCTGGCAAAGATATCTTTACTTTCTAGCAAACCTAAATTTGCTTACTATCAAATGTCAACATGATTACTAGCAAATATAGTTTAATTCAATAGTAAAACTTTAATAGAATTCTTCTACCACTCTGCCTTCCACTCAAAGTGCAGGGGGATGCCAGTGGTGGGATGATGGAAATCGATGGCTTCGGCATGGAGGTAGAGACGGGAAGAAGGAGAGCCATATAGGGTATCGCCCTTGATGGGAGCATCGAGACCAAGGGGATGGGCACAATGGAGGCGAAGCTGATGGGTGCGACCGGTATGGGGATAGAGGATAATGCGAAGGTCGGTGTCTAAGCGCCATTCGGTGAGGGCGGGTTTGCCGTGCTCGAAGTCTACTTTTTGGCATGGACGATGCATGTAGTCGGGAGCAAGAGGGAGGGTGATGGTGCCACAATGAGATGCTGAGGGTGTGTTGGGTTTGCGCGACAAGAGGGCTACGTATCGTTTTTGTATCTTGCGCTCGGCAAACTGGCGTTGGAGATTGTGGTAGGAGGTTTCGTTGAGGGCAACGAGCATGATGCCGCTTGTAGCCATGTCGAGACGATGGACTATCAACGGTCCGTGGGCATGGGGATATTTCTGCATGATGATGGTCTTGACAGACTCTCTGTTGCTTTTGCCTGGCACGCTGAGCAAGCCTTCGGGTTTGCCTACGACAACGATGTCGCTGTCGCTATACAGAATTTTCAGTTGTCGGTCGGTGGCATCGCTGTCTATATGGTCGGGCTCTACTTCTATTCCTTGGAGCATCCAGTCTAAGATAGGTTTGCAGCGACCTTGACAGGCAGGATAATAGCTACCATGCTTACGGATAACGCCACGTGGCGATTCGCCCACCCACATCATAGCCATAAGGCGAGGTTTGAGTCCTTGCTTGAAGGCGTATTGCAGTAGGCGCGGTTCACAACATTCGCCACTTCCTGATGGAGGAATACCGATGGCGGTGTTTTTGAATATGTCGATGAGGTTTTTGCTCTCGCCACGCCCATTGAGCATAACGAAATGCTGAAATAGCCAATGCTGTAGGCTGTCAGAACGTTGTTGGCGTTCGGACTTTAAGGTTTTGATTTTGTCGACAATAGAATTGTATTGTGCAGAGATTGCGTCTACATCAGCCTTGCAGCGAGCTTTGAGTCGGCGGAGTTCGGCTTTGAGGTGTTGGCTCTCTTTTATCATTTGGGCCTCTTCGGCAGGAGTTAAAGAACCTTGCTGTCGGCGACTGTCGCGAAGGAGTTTGGCATCAGCCATCTTTGTTTTGAAATCATCTATCTGCTTCTTGCATAGACGCTCAGAATCAGCAAGCAACAACTTAAGCGAAGCAAACTCTTCGCTATTTTCTATATCGGCAATCTGCTTGTTGATGGCGGAGATGTTGGCTTCTTCTTGCTTAAAATATCCTTGTGGCGAGAGGTAGGAGAATACTGGCGGTACGAAGCCGGGCAAGGTGTCTCTATCGCCAATCTGTCCGCTGAAGGCCGAGAGATAGCTTAGGTTGCCTGCTTGGTCTTCAACGATGAGCACTCCTATCATCTTGCCCTTCTGAAGCTCTATCCTCAAAGCATTATCATTCTTTGCCATAGCGTTGAGTCGTTGCTCAACTTCTGCCATGGCTTGCTTGCAAAGGGGATGGGGAGTGTAGAAGAAGGGGTTGGGGAAAAGTGAAGAGTGAAGAGTGAAGAGTGAAGAATCCAATGGTAGTGAAAAGTGAAGAGTGAAGAGTGAAGAATTAAATGGAAGTGAAGAACGAAGAGGGAAGAATCCGATGGAAGGGAAGAGGGAAGAATTAAATAGCCATAAAGACTAATGGATTCTTCGTTCTTCACTCTTCACTCTTCACTTAAACTATTGTTCGAGGCTCTGCATGAGTGGGGTTGCCAACACCTTGGCATCTGGATGTGGAGCACCGGTGGTGCCAAGGGCACGAAGGTCGAAGAAATGATGCCAATCGGAGAGGAAGGCGGTGTGGACAAGCTCGGTGTTGGTGTCGAGAGGTAATACTACGCGAGCCTCTTGTGGCTTACGACCTGCTGCAATGAGGTTCATATAGGTGCGCTCGGCAGCCATGTTGGCAAAGAGCCAGTTCTCGTATTCCGATGCTGTGCCTTGGGCAACCTTTGTGCTTAGAGCTACGAAGTCGGTGGTAGAAGCCACTTTGTCTTCAAGCTCTGAAATCCAAGTTGGAAGGTTGATAGAGATTTCGCCCGAGAATTTCTCCTTAGAATAGTTGCAATAGCGAGTAGACTGCTCAGCCATGGAGTTGGCACGATGGCGGTTGAACTCGCGGGTGATGGCAATCTGGGTGGTGAAATGCACGGTGATGCGAAGGTCGTGGTGGGCAGTAGGTTCGCAAAACAGCTGCAAATCGTCCATCCAGCCATTCTCTTCGAGCACTCTAAGGTTTGTGGTGACATAGTCGGTGCCATCGACATGCTTATAATGCGAGAACTTATTGGCTTTATATTTCTCCAGCCCCTCACCCTTTAGATAAACTGTGCCATGTTCGAGCATGGCGGTATGCTTGCTCTTCATCATGCGCTCAACGAAAGGTTGTGCCGAATCAGCGGTGGCATTGTTTTCGCTCTTGTAGCATACTCTTCCTGCGCGTTCTATCTGCTTGTACATACCAAGGAGTCCTGGCTCCTGATACCATATTTCGAATGAAGGGTTTATGATGTTCATTTTTGTATTATAGCTTTGCTTAATGTGTTGAAATTTAGATTGCTTTGTTTTCAGCCTACAGTTCCAAGCCATCGAAGGCTGGAGCAGAGATACACTTCATGTTTTTCTCCAACTGTGCCACGCTGCTTGCTCCTACTAACACGCTTGTGATGCCCTGCTGATGGAGAATCCAGGCGAGAGCCATTTCGGCAAGAGTTTCGCCACGTTTGCCAGCCTCTTGGTTCCATGCCTTTATCTTTGCCAAGAGTTCTGGAGTCAGGGCGCTATGCTTAAGGAAATGCTCCTTTGCCATACGGCTGTCGGCAGGAATGCCATTGAGATAGCGGTCGGTGAGCAAGCCTTGAGCCAAAGGCGAGAAGCTGATGAAGCCAATTCCGTGGGTGTGGCAATAGTCGAGGATGCCCTCTTCGATAGGTTCGCGATCGATGAGGTTGATGCGACCCTGATAGATTAGCAATGGCACATCGTGGGCACGCAGATATTCGTCTGCCACCTTTAATGCTTCGAGCGGCCAACGGCTGATGCCTACATAGAGAGCTTTGCCCTGTCGCACGATGTCGACCAACGCCTGGAGAGTTTCCTCGAGCGGGGTGTTAGGGTCGTAGCGATGACTATAGAACAAGTCGACATAGTCGAGGTGAATGCGCTTTAGGCTCTGGTCGAGACTTGCCATGAGATATTTGCGCGAGCCCCAGTTGCCATAAGGTCCAGGCCACATATCGTAGCCTGCCTTGGTAGAGATGAAGAGTTCGTCGCGATAAGGACGGAAGTCGCTATCCATGAGTCTGCCCAAGGTTTCTTCGGCAGAACCATAAGGAGGTCCGTAGTTGTTGGCAAGGTCGAAATGCGTAATGCCATGGTCGAAGGCGTAGCGTGTGATTTCGCGGCTACGCTCCATTGGGTCGACACCTCCGAAGTTGTGCCAAAAGCCGAGTGATATTTTTGGCAACATCACTCCCGACTTGCCGCAGCGACGATACATCACATCGGCATTGTCGTAGCGCGAGGAGAGAAACGGCCTCACCCCCAGCCCCTCACCATTAGGGAGGGGAGTGATTAGACTATTTGATTCAGGTATTTGGGTTGACATAGTGGGTAAATTTCAATATTGTTTTTACGAGTTTATCTTGCTATCTACTCCCCCTCTCTATGTTGGGAGAGGGGGCGCGGGTGAGGATATTATTTATCGTTTTCGATGAGATTAAGCAGATGTTCTACAGCCTCAGCCTCTGGGATATTTTTCTCTACGCAGACTTGCTTCTTGTAGAGCGACACTTTGCCAGGACCAGCACCAACATAGCCATAGTCGGCATCAGCCATTTCGCCCGGACCGTTTACTATACAGCCCATGATACCTATCTTTAAGCCTTTAAGGTGTTGGGTGGCAGCCTTGATGTTGGCGATGGTTTGCTGAAGATTGTAGAGCGTGCGACCACAACCAGGACACGAGATGTATTCGGTCTTGGTGCTGCGCAATCGTGCTGCCTGAAGGATTCCGAAAGCTGTATCTTCGATGTCGGCAGCCGAGATGTTGCCATTGTTCATAAGCCATACGCCATCGGTGAGTCCATCCATCATCAACGCTCCCATATCGGCAGCAGCATCGAGCTGGAAGTGCTCCTTGTTGTCAAGAACATACATCTGGGCAAAGACCACAGGATTGAATACTCCTGCCTCCATCATCTCGTGGACTAAAGCACGCTGAGAGGCAAGGCGGTTGGCATGGTTTGTGGCGCAAACCACTACCACCTCTGGATGCTGACGCAAGCAAGCGAGATATTCGTCGGCAGGGTGTGGATATTGGAGAACGACAAACTTTAGGTCGGCTTTTACAGCTCCTACCATGGCAAGAGCGTTGCCAGGGAAGATAGGATAGGTGTCGGCGCTACCGTCGTAGACATTGAAGTCCACGATGTATTTCTGTTCTTGCTTCTTAGTCTCAGGGAGCTTGGCGCCAGTATACACGAAGTCGGCCTTCTCGCCCTCGGTAGAGGTTATTACGACAGGCACATTGGAGCCACCAATGCCAAGCACAGCCCTTGTGGTGCGACGCACAGGGTGAGCCCAACAGAAGTCCTTGGCAGCTGTGGCAGGAATCATGATGTGACCTTGGCGCTGAGCGATGTAGTCGACAAGATGGCGGGCAACAGGAATCTCAGCCTCAGGCTCTTCGCTCAACGAAACACGGATGGTGTCGCCAATGCCATCGGCAAGCAGAGCACCAATGCCCACAGCACTCTTTATTCTGCCATCTTCGCCCTCGCCAGCCTCGGTGACACCAAGGTGGAGCGGATAGTGCATGTCTTCTTTGTCCATAGCCTCAACGAGCAAACGAACAGACTGCACCATGACAACGGTGTTAGACGACTTGATGGAAATAACCACGTCATTGAAGTCGTTGGCTTTGAAGATGCGCAAAAATTCCAAGCAGCTCTCCACAATACCTGCAGGAGTGTCGCCATATCTGTTGCGTATGCGGTCGGAGAGCGAACCGTGGTTGACGCCAATGCGCACAGCAGTATGGTTTTCTTTGCAGATGTTGATGAAAGGCACCAGTCGGTCTTCTATCTTTTTCAGCTCCAGAGCATATTCCTCGTCGGTATATTCCAGTTTCTCGAACTTGCGTGCAGGGTCGACATAGTTGCCTGGGTTTATTCTCACCTTCTCGCAATATTTTGCTGCCACGTCAGCCACATTGGCATTGAAGTGGACATCAGCCACCAGCGGAGTATCTTTGCCCAAGGCTCTGATGCCGGCATTGATATTCTTCATGTTCTCAGCCTCGCGGGTGCCCTGAGTGGTGAAACGCACCAGTTCGCCACCAGCCTCGATGATGCGCATGGCTTGAGCCACACTCGCCTCGGTGTCGTTGGTGTTGGTGGTGGCCATCGACTGAATTCTGATAGGCTGGCTACTGCCCATGAGCAGGCTGCCGATGGTTACGGTGTTGGTAGCTCTGCGTTGGTATTGAAATAAGTCTATCATAGAATTAGCACTTAAATTTGTAATCGCTGATAGCGTCAAGATCCTTGTTGGCTTTCTCGATTTTGCTTCCTAAGCCAGCTTTCCAAGCATCTATCTTCTTGGCAATCTCTTCGTCGCCAAGAGCTATCATCTGAGCAGCGAGGATGGCAGCATTCTGAGCACCATTAACGCTGACTGTAGCTACAGGAATGCCAGGAGGCATCTGGAGGATAGAGAACACAGCATCCAAACCGTCGAGGATGCCGCCCTTGATAGGCACACCGATTACTGGCAATGGTGTAGACGCAGCAATAACGCCTGGCAATGCAGCAGCCATACCAGCTCCGGCAATGATAACCTTGATGCCACGGCTCTTAGCGTTTTTAGCAAACTCTTCTACAGCGTCGGGAGTGCGATGGGCTGAGAGTGCGTTTACTTCAAAAGGAATCTCCTGATCTTCGAGCCATTTCATGGCTTTCTCCATTACGGGCAGGTCGCTTGTCGAGCCCATGATAATACTTACTATTGGTTTCATATTTTTCTTCTTTTATTCTTTAACTTCTTTAATTACAATATCAATAAAAATCCGCATACTGCTCCAACCATGAAGCCACCAACGATTTGGCGCAGAGAGTGTTGGCGCAAAATCATGCGGGCGGTGCCCACGAGTCCGGCTACGAGGATTATCACCGAGAGCCACCATAAAGGATTGAACTGGAACACCAGCGAGATGGCGAGCAGAGCACCTGCCATGCCGCCAATGCCTGCCATGTGGATGCAAATCTTCCACCATATATTAACTAAGGCGCAAACCACCTGGATTGCCAATGCTGTGACCACGATGTTTGCCATGAACTGTGGGATTCGCATCACGGTCATCAAGTAATAGCACGTGAAATAACACATTATGGCAATGATGTAGGGCACCATACGGCGCTCCTTGCGTCCCATCTGAAACGAAGTCCAACCCTGATAGCGGCGATACAGATGTATCAATACCGTGGGCAGCAACACCGTAAACAGATACGTCAAGATGAGCACCTTTAATTGATAAATCAAAGGCAGGCGACTCATATAGCTAAATATGAACAACGCCAAGAGGCTCAAAACAGGCAGATAAAAAGGCGTGAAAATCATGCTGATGATGCGAGCGCCAAGAATCATGCGCTTCACATACTTTGATTCGCCCTCGCTGCCTGTTGCCAATGGCGTAGGTTTGATGTCGTTTCTCTCAAAAATTCCGTCCATAATGTTTGTTATTCCTTTCTCAATCTTGCTACTGGTAGTCCGAGTTGTTCTCTATATTTTGAAACGGTGCGTCGAGCCACAGGCAAACCCTTTTTTGCCAATAGTTCTGAAAGCGCATCGTCGCTAAGTGGTTTCTTCTTGTCTTCTTTTTCGATTAATGTTTTGAGCGTCATCTTGATTTTGCGTGTCGACACATCCTCGCCTTCAGCCACAGAATAAGATTCTGAGAAGAAGAATTTGAGTGGGAATATTCCCCAGCGAGTTTGTGCATACTTCATGTTGCTAACTCGGCTGATGGTAGACTTGTCGAGTCCGGTTTTCTCGGCAATATCTTTCAGAATCATTGGTCGCAACTCGCTCTCGTCGCCATCGCGGAAGAAGTCGTGCTGCCAATCGATTATTGCCTTCATGGTGAGCGTGAGCGTTTGTCGGCGCTGTTTCAACGCTTCTATGTATCCGCGAGCCTTGTCGACATTGGTTTTAGCAAACAGCAATGCCTCTTTGTCGCGGCGGTTTAGGCCTTCTTTGTTGTTCTTATAGCTCTCTACCATGTTGACAAACTCTTGCGACACCTTGAGCTCAGGAATCTCGCCACGGTTTAGAGTGAAGCTCACATGGCCGTCGTCGTCGGTGTCGACGATGAAGTCGGGAGTAATCTGGTTAACATTTCTGCCCATGGTTTCGCCAAGCGAAGCTCCCGGCTTAGGGTTCAGGCGTTTCATCTCTGTTTTGAGAGCATTGGTCTGCACCTCGCTCAAGCCAAGTGCGTCGGCAATCTTGTCCCAATGTTTCTTGGTGAACTCCTCGAAATGATTAGCCACCACGCTGTGCATAAGCTCTTTCAGTCGGCTGTCGGGTTTGCGACTAATCTGAATGAGCAAACACTCCTGCAGACTGCGGGCGCCAACTCCGGCAGGATCAAAATCTTGGAGTTTCTTCAGCACCGCCTCTATCTGGTCAGGCTCCACATCCATATAATTGTAGATGGCAAGTTCGTCGCAGATGGAATCGATGTCTTTTCGCAAGAATCCGCTATCGTCGAGCGAGCCTATGAGGTATTCCATTATCCGCTTCTCGGTGTCAGAAAGCTCTATCTCGCACATCTGCTCTTTCAGTCGGTCGTAGAACGACACAGGGTCGCCATACACCATCTCCTCGTAGTCGGCATTATTATTATCGTTTGCCGACCACACAGGCAACATGTCGTCGTCGTGGGTGATGGAGTCGAGAGCAGAGTCTAAGTCGTTAGACTTGTCAGCCGAAGAGTCATCGCCATCGGTTCCATCCCAAGGGTTGTCGTCAATGTCGTCGTTGCTCTTCTCGAGCGCAGGGTTGTCGTTGAGCTCATCCTTCACCTTCTCCTCAAGTTCGGCAATAGGCATCTCCAGCATCCTGACAACCGCCAGTTGCTGTTGGGTGAATCGTTGCTGCTGCGCAAGCTTTTGTTCTTGTTGTTGTGTAAGTTTCTGAGCCATGCTGCAAAATTACGAAAAATAATCCTTTAGTTTGCAAGCTAAGTCGGATAATTTATCTTGTTCCTGAATTCCATATTTGTTCCACACCTCCAGACAAGGTTCGTAGAGCAATGTTTTATCAAAATCTTTAGTCTTAATGCATGGGTCGCAAAGGCAGAATGTCCTTAGCGCCACAACCACCTCGTATGGCTTTAGCTTTAGCAATTTGGCAAGGTCTGCCACCTCGGGAGTTTCCTCAACCATAGTAGGCGGAGTGAGTCGGAAATAAAGGTCGAGAATCATCACCAACATCATTGGTGTGATGGGTTCGCAACCCATAATAGGACGGAAGTTGACCTCGAAACTCTCCACCACCTCTACTCCATCATAGAACGACTGCTCATTGCCGAAACCCTTCATGAGTCGAAGCGTCTCCACTCGTTTGCGAAATTTCTTTGGGTTGTGAGCATAGCTGTCCATCAATGCCTTAACGCTTGGCGATTCCACCTCGTCGAGTTTCGTCATCATGCGGTGAAGGTATTGTGGGTGAATATGCAGCTCCATACCAAGCTGCACAAGTTCTCGGGAGTAAATGGGCTTTACTCCAACTGGTTTCTTCATATAAATCTGTATGAGCATCAACCAGTATTCATCGTGCCATATAGGTTGTCGTGCCATAATATGTAGAGGTTTTGTGCAAACTTACACATTTTTTTCGAGATAAGAAACTGCTGAAAGATAAAAAGTTGCAGGACACACATGTTTTCTCATTTATTTTTCCATAGTAGTAAAAAAATATTCTAAAAAGTTGGCAACACTACATGAAGACGATGACTTCAACCCTATAAACCCACCCGACCCAATGATGAAATACAAGGTAGAAGTCGCATATTCAGAATATGGTTATACTTCGGGAGGCGGAAATTACTTCACCATAACTTTCTTACCATTAATGATGTTGATACCACAATGAGGCTTGGTGAGCTTCTGTCCCATGATGTTATAGATGGTGGTAGCGTCATTTGTAGCTGTTGGTATATCTATAGCGTTTGTGGTATATGGAATGAGCATCAATGGATATGTTGTAGGCTCTTTGCCTTTTGAAAGAGATATGGTTCCGTCATCCTTGAATCCCCAATAACTTTGAATATAGTTGTGTATTTCGTAGAACTCTGTTTTTATAGCCTTGCGAAAGGCAAAAGGGTATTTTTGTACAGCATCATCCATCTTAGCAGAAATCCTCAGATATTGTTCGTATTTCGCAGATTGCAGGTTGTTGTATGCTGTTCCGTTATTGGTAAAGTGCCATACTTGCGATAATATGTCGTCTTCGTTTTTCTCTGTCATAGTACACTTTGCACTCTTATTGGCTGTAAGGTAAGTGTTATGAAAACGGTCGAAAATCATATAGTCGCCTTCAGCGATGGGAATGTCGACAGTATCGTTTACCAACACTTCGTATCTGAGCTGCCCCTTTTCACCATTCACCTCATAGTCGAGAGTGTAGGTGCCGCTTTCTTTTATCTTGTTGAAGGTGAGGGTAGGTGTTGTTTCCCCTGTGTTCCAAAGAAATGTGCTACCAGGCAATATTTTAGAGACATAGGGTCCAATCTCTACATTGTCGTCAATGTTTACTGTAACATCTGTGGTGTCTGGCTTTACTACACCGTTCACTTTAGTCTGCACCTGCATATATTTCACATTGATGTGGAATTTACATGGAGTGCGCACTCCTGCTTGGTTGATATATACACCAGCGATGTCGCGAGGACGAACTATAGGAGCTGTTGTTATGGTGTTTGTGGTGGCACCATTATCCCACTCGTAGCTTCCCCACACCACATATTTGTCAGGTCCCTGCAAAGTTAGATTAGCAGTCTCGCCATAATATACCGTTACGCTATCAGTATATTCTTCGCCATTATATGTGATATAGCCATTAACCTTTGTCATAGGGTTTGCATCCTCGTTGACAGCGATAGTAAATACCTGTTGGCTCTCTATACCATTTTTGTTGGTATATGTGGCGCGATAAGCATAGCTCTTGTCAGTGGTAACGGTGATGTCGCGAGTAGTTTCGCCCGTATTCCATTTCCAATTACCCGTATCCTCTTCGCCTTCAGGAAGCAGAGGTTTCAGAGTGAGAGTCTTGCCCTTAGGCAACGCCTTGTTCTTATCTACCTTGTATGTATTCTTGATAGCACCAAGTTCGTTGTTGTCGATGGTTTTTCCATCATATTCTATTTTTCCCTTTAGCTCTGTAGGCACCTTGTCGGCAGGAGCAATCTGTGGTTCGCGAGTATTCATCAATACGGAGTATCCCATGTGGTCGTAGCCACCACTTGTACCACCTTGACCACCACCATCAATACCCATCTTTTCGTAGGCTTGCTCAGAGAAAGGCATTTTTACTCCCTTGACACCTTCGTAGATACCGATTACGGTTCCCCAATAAGGTCGCATCTGTGCTCCCATAGCAGGTCCGGTCATGAGCCATGAACGAGAGTCTGTATAATAGAAACCGTTAGTATAATAATGGTAGTTCACCCATGGCAATCCTTCTACGTTCTGTGTTTGAGCAGCAAGATATTCGATACCAGCAGCCAATCGATGATCCATATATGCGAAGAGGTCGTCGCCCTGATTCCATATCTGATGAGCAATGTCTACGGCAAGGCCCAACGACATGGATGCATGACCAGCATCACGTCCGCTCTCGTTGAGCTGTCCGAGTTTGCCATAAGCTCCTGTCTCAAGTTCGGAAGGATATGTGGTGACAACGAAGTTGCCCAAGAATTCTGTCAAGCCGTCGGCAAGGATAGGATTGTCGGTACGTGGATTCTTGAATGTGCCTACTTGGTCGTACTTGATAGCGCCAAGACCCTGATTATAGATGAAAACATCATCGCATAGCACACCTATTGACAACACGCACATGGCATTACACAATCCCCAGTTGCTCCAATAGTGACCTGGAGCTTGCCACCATTTACCGCTGTTCTCCCATGTACCATTATGACGACGCAGAAAATCGATAGCTCCTTGATACCAAATGTTGAGCATCCACTTCTTAAACTTTTCAAAGTCGGCAGGCTTCCATCCCTCGTAGTCGCGCATAAGTTCTGCTGCTTGAGCAAACTGATAGCCATAGAGTCCGAATGCGAGGAATTGATCAGATGAGCCTGTTACATTCTTAGTGGTGTTACACCATTTCATCAATACTTCTACAGCATGCTTTGCGCAAGCCTGGTTGTCTTCTATCTTCCAGCGCAAAGCATTCTGATATGCTATAGCAGCACCACGACAAGTGTTGATATAGTTTTCGCCAGAGCCGCCACGCACGATAGTTTCGGTAGGGTAAGTTGCTGCTGTAGGCTGTGCATATTCAGCCATACGGAGTTTGTTCATAGCCTCTGTTACCTTCTTGTTGCCATCAGCCAACTGTTGTTTTATGCGGTCGAAATCGGCTTGGGTATGCAAACCTCCAGGGTGTATAAATCCACGGTTTGTATCATAAACGGCATTAGCATTGCCAGCATCGAAAGTCTTACCTTCCGAAGCCTTTGCTTTGCTTATTGAAGTCTTAAGCTTTGCTACCGCCTGATTAATTTGTGTTTGTGTGGTTGCAGAGTCTACTATTTTACGTACACTAAATAGCACGTCAGACAGGTCGTTGACAAGACCAGGCAGATAGTTGTTAGCATTGGCAATAATAGCCTCTGCTTCAGAAATAGCAGACTGAAGTTTCTCTGTATTGAGATCGGCTGCAGTACTACTATAGTTGATGCTTGTGTTTGGCATCATTGAGCCGGAAGCCTTCATCGTCTGTGGAGCAATGAAAGTTATTGCTGTTAAAAAAAATAAGTGTAGTTTCATATAAATGTTGTTGTTGATTGCTTATATATAAATGTATACGTGCTACAAGGCAAAAATACTGAAAATAAAAATATAAATTTTATTGGATTTACGATATTTCAATATTAAAAAAGCATACTTTTAATAAGTTATCTGTATGGATAACTTGCAACATTATTTTTTTTTCGTAACTTTGTCAAGTAAACATTACGAATATGAAACCATTACCCAATGCGATATATACTATTCTTAATCCTAATATTTGCTGTTAGCTGCAGCGACAACAATCCGTTGTTGTCGCGTCTTGACCATATAGATTCCATTATGGATGCAAATCCGCAAGCTGCCTACGACAGTCTTTGCACCATTAAAAAGACTCAGAATATAACGTCGGCTAAGAATGTCGATATGAAATGGCGTTTGCTCATGGCAACGGCTCAAAACAAGTTGTATATGCAGATACACTTGATAGCAGATGTAATTATACAGCATTGTCGCGTATTTATGGTCAAATGTCAGATGTTTATAGTCTTCAATATTTAAATAAAGAAGCAAGACAAGCAAGTATTAAAAGTGGATTATATGCGTTAAAAGCAGGAAATATTCGTAGCTATATCATTGGTTATGAAGCAGAGGCTTATGCTTGTTTGGCAGATGGGGACACAACATCGGCAATAAGACTTGCAAAGAAATGCTTGAGCCTATATAAATATTATAAATTTACAAAAGAGTCAGCCACTATTTTGCCAGTCTTCATTTATGTTTATATAGGACGCCATCAGTTTGATCATGCCCATGAGCTAATCGAAAAATATATAAATAATTCAGGCGTATTCAATTCCGACAGCACTATAAAAACAGGATATGAACATTTCTACAAGGCACTTGGAATGTATTATAGTGGAATTAACAAATTGGATTCCGCTAATATATTTTATCGGAAATTAGACACTGCAGGCTATCATCTTGAGGCTTATTCTGGATTGATGGAAGTATATAGCAAAATAGGCAACATAGATTCTTTGGCAAAATATTCTCGTCTAAATGCAGAGGAATATGCTCGTACATTGCAACAACTTCAAGCAAATGCAACAATGCAGGCTGCTGCTACTTTTGATTATAATAGATTTATAAAAATAGTTGATAACAATGACCGTAGGGCAGAACGCATGATATGGTGTTTTTGTTCCCTTATACTCGTTGTTTTCGTTATAGGACTTATTATTTACAAACGTAATAGAATGCAGCATTTGAAAGATGTTCAGGAATTGACATTAAAGAATGAAAAATATATGCAAACTTGTAATATGTTAGAACAGACAAAAGAAGAATTGCATTTGTTGAAAGAGGGTTGTATGCCTGTTGTCAGTTCTTTAGAGTCTAAAGTGAACGAACTGGAAAATGAAAAAGAAATGTTATTGGCATCAACTAAAAATGTTGATGTCGTTACGTCAATGTCTGCAATAATGTCGAGTGATGTTTACAAATTGTTTAAGGGCAAGACTAATCCTTCTTCTAAATCTATCATGCCTTCAGAAGCACAATGGATGTTACTTGAGGAACAAGTTCGCTATATATTTCCAGGGTTTTATTCTAAAGTAGCCGACATAAACAAACTGAGTTGCAGAGAAAGACGAATATCAATTTTAACATTTCTCAGCTTTTCAAATTCGGAAATAATAATACTTCTACAAACAACATCTCAAATAGTAAGCAATGCAAAAAGAAGTATTAATACCAAACTTTTTAATGAAGAAAGTGCCAGAAATCTTGATGGAAATTTAAAAAAGCTTATATAATAGTGTATTGTGTAAAAATGTGTAATAATTCTGTATACTATTGATTTATAGCGGGTTATACACCGTTTACGAATATAAAAGTGTAAAAATGTGTAATTTTTATCGCCATTAAAAACGCAGATTTTATCTATTTGTTTATATCTTTGCAACACAAACCTAAACAATAACAAAATGAAGAAATTACTAACTTTATTCTTATGTTGCTTTTTAGCAATTACAGTAACCACAGTAGAAGCAGGAATTTATGGTGCTATAGATTGCAATAATCAAAAATAGAATTAATCAAATTTAGTTATTTATGAGAAAAATTATTTCTATTATCTTGTTGGCATTATGCCATACGTGGTCGTTCGCTCAAGGTTGGGTGGATGATATTGGGTTCAATAAGCCAAAGAGTGCTGTTTTTATTAACGATGTCTTTGTAAAAGACTTTATAGGTTTTAACATTGGAAAAGACAGTGGTGTTGCCGATATAAAAAAAGGTGTTCCACTTGACAAGCCACTCGTTATAAACGGTGTTACGTATTATTATAAAACAATTATTACCTGTGAGAAAAATATTAATTATACGACATTGCTGGAAATTCAAAAAAATAGATATCCTGATGTCACTGGACGGGTTATGTTTATGATAGAAAGCTTTTTTATCATGACAGACGCACAGTCATACAAACTGGATGCGGATTACATTGCTAGAACCGAATTGCTTAATAGCAAGGACTTTGATGCATTCAAAGACTATCCTTCATTTTCCATCATTCGAGTACTTACTAAAAGGGATAGAACTGTAAGGGTTCGCTAACAATTTGAATATGATGGGGTATAGATTGTAATACTTAAAAATTGAATTAATCAAATTATTTATGAGGACAATTATTTCTATTATCTTGTTGGCATTGTGCCATACAATGTCGTTTGCTCAAGGTTGGGTGGATGATATTTGGTTCAATAAGCCAAAGAGTGCTGTTTTTATTAACGATGTCTTTGTAAAAGACTATATTGGTTTTAACGCTGGAAAAGACAGTGGCGTTACCGATATAAAAAAAGGTGTACCACTTGACAAACCTCTTGTTATAAATGGTGTTACGTATTATGGTAAAACAAATATAACTTGTGAGAAAAAAATTAATTATACGACCTTGCAGGAAATTCAAAAAAGTAGATATCCAGATGTCACAGGACCTGTTATGTTCATGATAGAAAGCTATTTTATCATGACAGACGCACAGTCGTATAAACTGGATGCAGATTACATCTCAAAATGTGTATTGCTTCATAGTACGGACTTTGATGCTTTCAAAGACCAACCTCCATTCTATATCATTCGAGTGTTTACAAAGAGAGAGAGATTTGATTCAACAGGAATCGTCCGTGGATAGAAACAAACACTCCTAAGCCAAAGGTCTTTTAGGCTTAGCTAATTAAATGAGAGACCTATTCTAGTATGACAAGAATAGGTCTCACTCTTCTTTCTACGCACATTATCAACAATTTCGTCTTGCAAAAGTTACATTTTTATCTTGCAAAGCAAGCAATATTCACACTTAAACCACTTAGTATCAATATTTTAAATCAACCATAACTTTTGTAACACAAAGAAAAATAAATCATAAAAATCAAGCAAATTCAAATTCATTTCTATAACTTTGTGAATAGAAATCATCATTTTAAAAAAAGAACAACATGAAATATGATTTGCAACAAATGCAAACATGTAGCTGAATTTGGAGTTTAGTAATTCATAGATTAGTCACTGCATTTTATTGCCGTAGAAGTAAAAAAATATATGAGAATAAAGATTCTACTATGCCTTTGTTTCCTGGCTTCTTCCTTGTATGCTCAGGAGAACAAAGAGGTGAAGAAGGACGTTAAAGAGAGTGAGGATATTAAGGAGACTGTCCTCGCCGAGGTGGTTGTTATCGGCGATAGTATTTTCCATTACCCCGACAAGGATGTGTATCGTATCACCAAGCACATGCGCAAGGGAAGCTATAACACGGCTCAAATGCTGGACAAGGTCCCGGGGATATCCTATAATTATGCCACAAAATCCTTGTCCTACTTGGGTAACAAAAATATCATTATCCTTGTAGACAGTGTAGAAAAAGACGCAGAGTATATAAAAAATCTGAGACATATCCGTTTTAGCAAAGTGGAAGTTATACAGAATCCCAGAGGAAAATACGAGTCTTATGATGCCATTATAAATCTGCACCGCAAAACGGATTATGAGGGATACGAGAATAATCTGTTTGGGAATGTAGATTTTTACCCGTCAGACCGAAACGGGAAAGGTAAAAGTTTTGGGAACACAGAGTGGAGCGAGTCCTTTACCTACACAAAGAACAAGTGGAATGCCATGCTCTATTATTACGGAGATTTTAACCAGGGAGAGAGGAATACATTTCTGACGCGTCGTTATCTGTCCAATGATTACATGGAAACAGTAGTTGCCAATGCGGATAATTCACACAACCAAGGGTACATGAACCGAGAAAACACCGTTGGTGTTTCATTGGATTACCAGTTCAATAAACGAAATTCAATATCATTAGCATACTTCGTGGAATTCACTGACAATGACGATTTCTCACACAGGACCGTAATCGGTTCGGACCTTCAGGGTGGAAATGCCAACACCTTCTATTCGCGCTCCAAAGATAAGGATAAGGGCAACAGACAGGGTGTTGCTATATTCTTTCGTGGTGGAACGGATGCATGGAATTACAACAGCACGCTGAATTACATAAGAAGGTCATGGGATACCAACAGCTTGTTGTCACGCAGCACGGGATACTACAATCAGGATGACCGCCATCAGATAATGGATCACGTGTTTGGCGATATGGACATAAACCGTCGATTCCTGAACAAAAAGCTCTATGTGTCTGCTTCCTATAATTTCTTTTGGAAACGTTATGACCAGTTCAGGCTCGGCAACAATGATATCCTAAGCAAGAACACCCTCCTGTATCATTACTTCGGAACCTATCTGTCTTACGAGTTCCCACATCATTTAAGTGTGCATGTGTCAGGCAATGTACGAAGGTACATTGCCAAAACTCCGTCATTAAGGGATAGTTATATGGGCTATTCCGGTTCAGTCGGACTGTTTAAGAAGATCGGCAAACATAGTTGGACAAGAATTGACTATTCCAGTACACTGAACAATCCATCGCAAGACAAAACATCCTTGTATGAATATTTCACAGACTCGCTGACTAAGAGAGTCGGTAATCCGCTCTTGCGAACTTCTTTGAGACACAACCTTTCCCTGAAGGTTAATATAATGGAAGCCATCACATTGAAGGCAGGCATGAACTACTCTCCGCGTGACTTTGCATACATCCGGTCTCTTGAATACGGGAACCTACAGAACGGAAAACAGGCTAACTATATCCTTTCCACGTACCAGAATGGTGAAAACCGGAGCTGGTGGGTGTCAATGAACTTCAACAGCAATGTGGGCAAATTTAATATTGATGCCAATGTGGGATATAAACACAGGAAGGCACAATATGAGAGTTTCAACAACAGCAATGGGGGATGGACAGGAAGTGCCCAGGTAAGTTATATGTGGTACAAGAAGAAGCTGTATGCCTGTTTGAGCTACACCCATGATAATTTGTATAACGCTGAGGCACAGAGTTGGGGCACAAACTATCATGATTTTTTAGGTGTGAATCTGATAAAATCTCTATTCAAAGAAAAACTTCAAATCCAGTTGACATACACCTTACCGTTTAGTTTCACATCTGAGGAAAACCGCAATTATATTGCTTCGCCGGGCTATGAATACTATTCTTGCCAATCCTCCAAGGATATTATCCATAATTCTATAACTCTCGCTGTATCATTCAGAATAGATGGCGGTAAAAGTGTAAGGCAATACGATCACGAAATGTCAAAAGAGCGATAGAATATATTCTTGCAAGATATATATATATACAATCAAATGTTAAACTATTAAAAAAGAACAACATGGAAAAAGTATTAACCCTTAAAAGGGTAGGGAAGAGAGAATTTTTACTATAGAAAATAACGACATAATATGGCATTAACTATGACAAAGAGTAGAACTAAATTAATTTGTATGCTAACCGTGATGTTTCTATCATTATTGTGGAATGCGGTTAATGCAACAAGTCTAACAACACTTAGACAGAGAATTCTTCATAATCTAAGTGTTCAATCTCAAGAACGTGTTTATCTAAGTTTCAATAACACTCGTTACACATCGGGAGAAGGAGTGTATTTTAGTGCTGATATTGTTTCAGATTCGAATGGTTCTGCTACAAATCTTAGCTCAGTGCTCTATGTCGAACTGTTAGCTCCCTCTGGATGGATTGTTGATAGACAAAAACTAAAAATAGTTGATGGCCGTGCGAATGGAGCTTTTCAATTGGCAGAGAATATTTCTTCTGGTCTATATGAAATCAGAGCATACACAGCGTGGATGCTTAACTATACAAATGTAGATGCGACAGAGCAAACCATAGATGTGTCACAGCCTAATTCTACTATTTCTAAAGAGTGTTGGGGTATATTTTCGAGAGTAATTCCTATATTTGGCAATGACAAATCGCAAATATGTATAGACAACTCCTTTAAAAATTCTGACAAAGAGAAACTTGATATAAGATTTTATCCAGAGGGTGGACATATTATCAAGGGACTGCCAACAAGAGTTGCGTTTGAAGCAAAAGATAATTATGGAAGAAATGTAGATATAAAAGGGTGGTTGACAGACGGAAAGACCAAACTTAGAGAGGTGCATACTACTCATGATGGAAAAGGGGTATTCAACGTGCTTGGTGAAGAAACCTCTGGCAGATTAACCTTGGTACTTGATGAAGAAGTGAGAAAAAAAAGTTTCTCTTTGCCAAAACCTTTAGCAGAGGGCTATTCTTTGAAAGTTGACGAAGGTAAACAGATGGATATTTGTATTGCAAGAAATTCTCATACTTTAGGTCAGCCTTTAGCTCTTTCAGTATGCTGCCGTGGAAAAATGAACGTATTTAAAGTCCTTGACATGCAAAATAGTATGAAAGAAATACTTTCTGTATGTAAAGACTCTTTAACAACAGGAGTCAATGTTGTAACTCTTTATAATCAAAATGGAGCTATATTGGCACAGCGTGAAGTCTTTGTCAACAAGCACGATATGGAGAGTAATGTTGATGTAGTGATGCAACCTGTGGAAAAAGTAGACAGTGGATATGGAATGATGGATGTAGCTATAAAGCTTACAGATAAGTATACGGGAATAGCTTTGGGCGATGAGAATTTTTCTGTATCTGTTTGTGAGAAAGAGAAAGGAATGCAATGCAACTACGTAGACGTATTGTCGTATATGCTACTCTCTTCAGAGGTGAGAGGATACGTGAATAATCCACAATTCTATTTTAATAGTAATGATTCACTGAGCAAGAAAGCACTTGATGTGTTGATGATGGTACAAGGCTGGACTCGCTATGACTATACGCAATTGGCAAAACCAATAGTATCAACGCCAAAATATCCTATAGAAAAAGGATTGTTAATAGTAGGAAGAATATTAGATGCTAAATATAACTCTGACATTATCTATAGCTCCAACTATACAGGTGATGGATACACAGAACAACAAACAGACTTAGGTGAAGGATATGGTGAAAGCAAATATTGGAAACAATGGAATAACCCCAAAAAGAAGTTTTGGTTACGAATGGATCTGCATGCCAATGGAGATTTCGTGACTGCCGAAAATGGTATTAGTTCTTCAGATTATTTTTCATTCCATATGCCACAATTCTATGGTAAGGGAATGGCTTATTTGATGATGAACAGACAAAGCATGTCGTCAAGTTCAACAAGTACAACAGGAATAGCAGGGCATCTCTTATCAGAGAAAGAAACGAATGGCAAATTCCTGGAGGATACGCATGTGTTACAGCTTAATATGCCAATTGCACCATGGCCTCGTCGCTATGACTTTTATGAAACGAATATGCTACAATGTAATAATAAAGCGAACATATCACAAAAGAAATTGTCACCTTTAGTTGATGGAACTCCTGATTTCAGTATTGACATTAATAGCCTTATGGCTTATATATCATGTGAAAAAGGAAGAGTCGTTAATTTCAGTATGCATACATTACAGGTAAACAGACATATAAACCTCATAAATCCAAATATTCTCGATTTTCTGCCAAAACTTGGCATAAATGGTAATATAGAGTGTATGGTCAATGGTAAGCCTATTTCTTCATTCAATATGCCTGAAGGGTCAATATATTCAAAAAAACAGATGTTCCCTGCAGACATGGCTTTCAAAAGAATAGATGTTTATTCCAACTCTATTCCAAGCCGAAATTTATGCATAGATAATGCTAAGCATAATGAAATCGAAATGGCTTCTGCAGGAAAATCTCCTGTGGCAATTCTTAATTTTGTATCAGACAGCACTCTTTATTCTAATAGTACAAAGTTTGTTGGTAACAAAATAGAATTCAATGGTTACAGTGAACCCATAGAGTTTTATTCGCCAAACAATTCTATGAGCCATATCTCTCAAAAAGAATACCAACAAAAAACGTTGTTATGGATTCCAAATCTTACAACCGACGAGACTGGTGTGGCTCATCTATTAGTGAATAAAGGCTCTTATAATAGGGGAGATTTTTACATCAAAATTGAGGGCATAACAAAAAATGGTAAGTTTATTCATTATGCGAACTCCCTACAGTCCCTATTTTAACGGGACACTAATGAGTCGAAAATATAGAGTATGATGTTGCAAACTATCTAAAGCAATGTAAAAATTACAACACAGATGAGAATAATTCTATTTTTTTATATTCTGCTTAACACATGCCTAAGCCAATCTTTGGCAAAAGGCGTTATGCTATATGTTCATAATGACAAAAATGTTAAACAACCATATCTCTATGAATTAGAGAAAGAAATGCAAAATTATGATATTGACATGATTGTCTATCCCGTTGATGTAAGCAGAACAATTGGTGAACATACACTTCGCATCGACTCTATTATCAGAAATTATAGAGAGAATACAGACAGTCTGGACATATTTATGGTAGCAGACAAGGAAGCAAGTTTCGTGGCCATGGATGTATTATCCAAGGATACAGCCATCGTGGCTCTAATTACATTGTCTGGTGCGTTCTGCAATGGTGATGATTATTTCTATAACGAAACTTCTATCACAAAGAACGTGAAGATGCTTGATTCTGTATCGTTTGATAACCAAAAAGAGCAATGTCTAAGGATAGCTTACAAGATGATCTCGCAAGCAAAACAAGGGGAAAAAATCAAACAGCCAAGAGGGGCTGATAACTATATGCAAGCATTATTTACCCCAATTCGGGATAAAATAGCGATTAGTTGCATGTGAAGACAGATACGTGA
>OIXA01001050.1_pt1 | contig 36773 bp, 48 predicted proteins | sample 1587721 | NCBI WGS metagenome assembly OIXA01 (sample SAMEA3888900, study PRJEB22519) | human gut metagenome | biome: human gut; feature: human-associated habitat; material: faeces | place: Denmark | collected 2013
GCGACTGCTCCAACACGCGATACCCAGGGTGCCGCTTCGCTTGCCCTGGGCTATGGGCTCCACTGGGCTTTCAGCCCGCCTTTGCTAAATCCGAAACTTGAGTTACTTATTATATATAATGTGCTAATATGCTAATGTGACCCGCTCGCCATGCTCGCTAATGTGCTAATGTTATGCACTACTAACGCGGTGGCGGAATTTGTAAACGAGTTGACAGGGGAACGAGGGGAAAAAGGGAAGTTGGACAAGTTTCTTATCCTTATGACTTTAACATAATAAGTAGCACATAACCTACTTACTTGTCAACTCATCAACTTGCCAACTCGTCCTCCCCCAAAAATACAATATATGCTAATGCGCCGACATGCAGATGACATGGCCATCTGCAATGTTGGCACATTAGCATATCAGCATGTATTATTTCTTAACCTTCACCTCAATACCTTGACGGCTGAGTTCCTTCACAGCCTTGTCGATGGCCTCGTAGTGTTCGGGAGCTATACCGAGTTTGGGCAAGTCGAGCGTGGGAAGGGCATCGTCGGAGTGCAGGTCGTTCTCGGCCACAGGACCGAGTATCATGCCCACACACGAGGTGTTGTTGGTGATGGGATCTATCAAAATGAAGGCGCCAGTGGGCTTGTTATCCTTGTAGGCGTCGAAGAAGAGTTCCTTGGCACTGACAATCACAGCACGGCCTATCTCGTTAAGTTCGAGGTGGTCCACCTCACTCTTTTCGAGGGTGTTGACGTCCACCTTGTAGTTGAAGTGGTCGATGCGGCAGCGTGTGGTGTTGGTGGTCTGCTTGAGATAGAACGACTTGCGCACGTCCATGGGCTGCTCGTCCATCCACACCAGCATGGCCTCGAAATGGCGGCCTACGTTGGGCACATTGTCAGGGTGTACAATCATCTCGCCACGCGAAATGTCTATTTCGTCCTCGAGCTGCAGGGTGACGCTCTGAGGCGGGAAGGCATAGTCGAGGTCGCCATCGTAGGTGACGATGCGCTTTACACGGCTGCGCTTGCCCGAGGGCAGAGCCATTACCTCGTCGCCCTTGCGCACTACGCCGCTGGCTATCTTGCCGCAGAAACCGCGGAAGTCCAGGTCGGGACGCACAACATACTGCACAGGATAGCGGAAGTCCTTGAGGTTGTGGTCGTTGCCAATGTGCACCGTTTCGAGGAACTCGAGCAGGGCGGGGCCATCATACCACGGGGTGCGCTGGCTGCGCGTTACCACATTGTCGCCCTCAAGAGCCGAAAGGGGGATACAGCGCACATCGGGTATGCCGAAGGGCTTGATAAAGGCCTCGAAGTCGGCCACAATTTTGCGGAACACCTGCTCGTCGAAGTTGACAAGGTCCATCTTGTTGACAGCCAGCACCAAATGTTTGATGCCCAACAACGAGCACAGAAAGGTGTGGCGGCGTGTTTGCGTAATCACACCGGTGCGTGCATCAACCAGAATGATGGCCAGGTTGGCTGTTGAGCCACCAGTTATCATGTTGCGGGTGTACTGCTCGTGCCCCGGGGTGTCAGCTATGATGAACTTGCGCTTGTTGGTTGAGAAGTAGCGATAGGCCACATCGATGGTGATGCCTTGCTCGCGCTCGGCCTTCAAACCGTCGCACAACAGGGCATAGTCTATTTGGCCCGCACCGGCGTTGCCCACGCGCTTTGAGTCGCGCTCGAGAGCCGAGAGTTGGTCTTCGTAGAGTTTTTTGGAGTCGAAGAGCAAGCGGCCTATAAGGGTTGACTTGCCGTCGTCCACCGAACCGGCGGTGAGCAGGCGCAAGAGGTCTTTCTTTTCGTCCTGGTCAAGATATTCCTCAATGGAGAGTTTGCGGCCATCAACCACCAAGCTCTCCTCATTCGGATTATTTTGGTTTGTTTTGTTGTCAGTCATAACAAATTGAGGTGTTACTGTGTAAGCAGGTGCTTCATATTATTTTGAACGCCCGCTTAGAGGTGCAAAGTTACTATTTATTGCCGAGGTTGGTGCATGACAGCGCATAAAAAGTGCTCTGACGGAGGGATTGGGTGTGCAAATGGGCATACAACACTTACGCTGAAGCAGGCACATGGCACACTCCCCCACCCTGCTTTTGCAACCGGGTTGCAGCCCGCGGGACGTACCTTTGCAGTGTAATTTCAACTAAATACACGCAACATTATGTGCAACAAACATCATCACGAACATGGCCACTGCCATGATAACGACGGTAGCTGCGGCTGTGGCTGTCACCACCATCACGAAGAAAACGAAGCGCCCATGTGGCGCGCACTGCTGCCCATGGCGGTGGCTGCCCTGCTACTCATTGTGGGCATTGTGGCCAATCCGCTGCCTGCATGGCCTTGGGCTGTGTTTGTGTTGGCATATCTGCCCGTGGGGCTGCCCATACTGAAGGAGGCGGGCGAGGAGATAGCCAAAGGCGACATATTCAACGAGTTTACACTGATGGTGCTGGCCACAATCGGGGCTTTTGCCATTGGCGAATATCCCGAGGCGGTGGCGGTGCTGCTGTTTTACTCGGTGGGCGAATATTTTCAAGACCGTGCTGTGGGACGCGCCAGACGTGACATTCAGTCACTCGTCAACCTGCGTCCCGACACAGCTATTGTGATTGGCCATGACGGCCGACGCACCAATGTGAAGCCCGAAGCCGTGGAGGTGGGCAGCGTGATTGAAGTGGTGGCTGGCGAACGTGTGCCGCTCGACGGCACACTGCTGACTGAACGGGCGGACTTTGACACCGCAGCACTCACTGGCGAGGCCGAACCGCGCAGCATTGATGCGGGAGACGAGGTGGCGGCCGGCATGATTGCCATTGGACGCGTGGTGAGGGTAAGGGTGTTGCGCCCTTATGCCAAGAGCGCCTTGCAACGCATCATGACGATGGTGGAAGACGCTGCTTCGCGCAAGTCGCACGCCGAGATGTTTATCCGCCGCTTTGCACGTGTGTACACGCCTGTGGTTATTGCACTCGCGGCCTTGATAGCGCTTGTGCCGCCACTGTTGGCAGGTGGCACGGGGTGGGCCATGTGGCTGTACCGCGCCCTGGTGTTTCTGGTTATTTCGTGTCCGTGTGCCTTGGTGGTGAGTGTGCCGCTGGCCTACTTCAGGGGCATCGGGGTGGCCTCGCGCATGGGCATTCTGTTCAAGGGGGGCAACTACCTTGATGCGGTGGCGCGCCTGAGCCATGTGGTGTTTGACAAGACGGGGACTCTCACCACCGGACAGTTTGTGGTGAACCAGGTGACGTGTGCCGAGGGAGAGACCGTTGGGGCTGACAACTTGCTGAGAATGGTGGCTGCCGTTGAACGCAAAAGCACGCACCCGGTGGCCCGTGCCATTGTGGCTGCGGCCGACAGCAAGGGGGATACACTGGCCAACGCTGCCAGCACTTTGGTGGCCGACATGGTGGAGGAGGAACCGGGCCTCGGACTGCGGGGCATGGTGGCCGGCCACGAGCTGCTGGTGGGAAAGGCGGCGCTGCTTGAGGCGCACGGCATTGACACTGGCAAGACGAAGACGACCACTGGCGACACCATGGTGTATTGCGGCATGGACGGACACTATGCGGGCATGATTGCATTGGGCGACCAACCGCGTCCCGAGGCTGCCAAGGGCATTGAACGGCTGCACGCATTGGGCATCAAGCGCACCTGTGTGCTGTCGGGCGACCGCAGCACGGCTGTGGAACGTTTGGCGCAGACGCTTGGCATTGACGAGTGGCACGCCGACTTGCTGCCTGAGGGCAAGGTGGAGCAGATGCAGCGCATCAAGCAGCAGTGTGCTGACACGGGCAAGGTGGCCTTTGTGGGCGACGGCATTAACGATGCACCTGTATTGGCCATGAGCGACGTGGGTTTTGCCATGGGAGGTGCCGGCAGCGATGCCGCGGTTGAAACGGCCGATGTGGTGATACAGAGTGACAATCCCTCGCGTGTGGCCGATGCCATTATGATTGGTCGGCGCACGCGCAGTCTGGTGCGTTACAACATTGCCTTGGCGCTTGGCATCAAGGTAGCGGTTATGTTGGCTGGTGCGTTGGGGTATGCCAGTTTGTGGGCCGCCGTTTTGGCCGACACGGGTGTAGCCCTGCTTTGTGTGGCCAACACCTACGCCATTCGCAGCGGCAGCAGATAATTTTCTTGCACGCATTCCTCCCCCTGTTTTGTGGCGCACGGTTTACTGCCGCGACTTGCCAGAACATTCAATATCCTTGTGAGCAAAAGCAAGCCCCCATTTACGAACTTGACCGTTTCGTAATTGGGGGCAACTTGATAGGGAATTTATACTTCATTACTCTCGCTTTATGGCTTTCGCAGTCATCGTTCAAAAAATAGCCTGTCAAATGTTTGGCAAATTATGAAATAATACTTACCTTTGCACTCGCAAACACGAAAAGACGACCATAGTTTGCATGGAGAGATGGCAGAGTGGTCGAATGCACCGGTCTTGAAAACCGGCGTACTGCAAGGTACCGGGGGTTCGAATCCCTCTCTCTCCGCTTAAAATTCCTGTAAGTCTTTGATTTACAGGAATTTTTCTTTTTAGCATCGTCAGAGGTTCCGCTAGAGGTTCCGCTGTTACTTTTATGATTATTTAAGGGTTCAAATCCTGATTTCTCCAGAAATCCCCTTTTTAGGAGCGTTTCTCTCCACTGCTATTTCAGCCCCTTGAACCATCGTGAACATCTGTCACGTTACAGAAACCAAGGTCTTCTAACAGCTTTACGACATAATAGAAATTTGTTTTCGGTATCGGTTCTTTCATTTCCACTGGTGTGACCTTGGTATTTGCTGAGAAATTTGGTTCTTTGCATTTATCTGTTATAAAGAATTTGCTTATTTTTTTACTATGGAATACGTTAAGATGATCTGAGCATAAACATCTAAGAACTAATCCTAATTTTGTACTATCCTTCACTTTCAAATTATTGGTTAGTTCGTCTGGTTTATTTAAGCCTGAAAGACGGTATATAAAGAGTCCCTCATCAGCGGTTTTATCCAAAATGCCTTCTTCTATGAGTTTGTAATGCAATTTCTTAAGATTGCCATATAGTATTCTATCTTCTTTGTCAGGATCCATATTTACCCCTTTCAATTTCCCGCTTAAAACTCTCACGTATTCGCCTTTAGAACCATTTCGAACCAACTTTGCAGTTCTCCTATTCACCAAATTCAAGGGGAAAGCAGGCTCTATATCATTATCAATGCAGTATTTCTCCATTTCTTCACAAAACTCTTCCACATAAGGAGAACCGCCATCCTCTACACTGAGATTTAAGAAATTGACAAAACTTAATCTTTCGGATGGATTTAAATCTCCTGGTATATCCACAAAGAAAGTGCTCATCCAATCCTCACCATATACTAAACTATATAGGTATGTATATTCTAAGAGCCTGCGAATTTCTGATTCATATTTTTTCCTTGCGAACAATGACAGTCCCCAAATAGTTTGAAAACATTCATCATCGGAAGAGAAAATACTAAAGGCTTTTGAAAATAGATTGAAGTATTCAGAATGAAGGTGTTGTGCAATTTCCAGCTTGCACATCATCTTTTCTTCTGACCAATCCTCCTTTCTTTCCTCTGCTAAAACCTTAAATGCAAAATAAAATAATAGGTTTATACGTCTAATAAACTCATTTAATTCCTCGTCAGAATTATCATTATCCCTACAGTCTGTACAATCAGGATTTGAGCATTCGACGATAAAATTATCGAATTCAAATTCTGTCATTCTAGATTCATGAAGAAAAATTCGATACTCCTTGGGACTGTTTTTTAATACAGAGGCAAGATATTCATAATTTACTGTTTTATCATCAAGCATATCTGTAGGTGCAAACAGCATTATTCGTTCTATTTGCCTAATAGTGATGGCTTCAATCTCTTTAATGGCATTTATATCGTTTGCAGCACTTTCACTATTCTTTGAAGAATAGAAGTTAGAAATAAGAACAAAGCACTTCTCCTGCAAAGTATATGCCTTGTGAGCACTTTGTTTAAGGGGATTCTTAAGTCCAATATTAAATACAAAGTTCCTCGCCTTTCTCAATTCTGCTTGAGAAAATAAATTGCGGATAAATGGAATACGTTCAAGAAGGATTGTTACGTTTTCCTCAAAACTGATATCATTTGCCATATTTATGACGTAAAATTATGTTTGTTGGTATATACTTGTGAAAACTAAAAACGATACGAAGAAGTTATTGTTTAGAACCCTTTCCACCCAAAAGCCTCTTCTGCTCTCGCTCAAAGTTTTCGAGGAAGTGTATTTCTACCGGGGAGAGTTCATTCTTGGTACGCTCCTTGAACTTGTCGTATTCTTTGTCTGCCTTTTCTTTTGCCAACTTAGCAGAAATCTTGCCGGCATGGGTAAGGATGTCTTTTCGGGAGATACGGAGGAAGTCATCAAGGATGTTAATCCAGTCCTTCATGTACATAGGACGATGTTCTTCTGCCTGCATTTCGGCAAAATCGAGATAGAGGCTTACGATGCGGTTCAAGGATGTTATCTCTTCTTTCGTCAGATAGTTCTTTGCAACCTCAGCTTCGGGCTTGGTTGGCATAGCTCCTGCCCATGTAGTTAGTCCCATGAAGTCCTTTTGTGAATCAGCTCGCTCGTAGATGATTTCGGCTGCGGTGTGACCATGGACTGAGTAGTGCATTTTGTTCTGCACCGTCTTGAAGAACTGCTGTGTCATTTCCACTCGTGGGTCATAGTCAATACTGAGGGCATATATTTCGAGCACCTTACGATAGAATACCTTTTCACTTGAACGAATGTCTCTGATACGGGCAAGCAGTTCGTCGAAGTAATTCCCACCGCCAGCACGTTTCAAAAGGTCGTCATTCAGGGCAAAACCTTTCACGATGTATTCCTTCAGCACCTTGGTTGCCCAAATCCTGAACTGGACACCACGATAAGAGTGAACACGGTAGCCAACACTGATAATCATGTCGAGGTTGTAGAAGGCGACTTTGTGTTCTTGTGTCTTGCCTTCCATAGCTCCGTGTTGAGTGGTTGTTGCAATAAACGCAACGACCTCTTCTGAATCCAACTCACCATCCTCCAACACATTCTTTATATGTCTGGATATGGTAGATTTGTTTCTCTGAAATAGTTCCGCCATTTGGTCTGCCGAGAGCCACACAGTGTCGTTCTCCAATCTAACCTCTATCTTCGATTCACCATCGGGCGTTTGGTATAATATGATTTGTCCTTTATCCATAGTGCGTTATTGTTTGTCTCTTCCGTTTAGCAATTCTCGTATATCAATCTCCAAGATGTCCGCTATCTTATCGAGGATTTTGAGAGACGGCTGTGTGGTATTGCTGCACCATTTAGACAGCGTTACAGGAGAAATTCCGAGTTCTCCTGACAACCATTTCGCCGTTCTCTTCTTCTCGACCAAAACCAGCTTTAACCTGTTTATGTCTTTACCTTCCATAATAAATCAATTAAATTTTAGGGCTAAGTTATTTCCTTTTTTCGAGATAAACGAAGAAAATCTGATAAATCTGTATTCCTGAAGGTGAGATTTAACATTTGTTGCGCTATCTGGTTGTCGATATTGCTTCGGAGTGGTTGTCAAATAAGAATGAATGGTAAATAACAACCCCTATTAGATTCCCTTACCACGAGGCTGTAACAGGTCTCGTTTTTACTTTCTATTGTTTGCTTTTTGGGGCTTATATACACAAAAATCTCGGTTATCCAAACTTTTTCTGTTAAATTATGAGTTAAATATTGGGTTTACCTCCTTGTTTTCAGTTATTTTTTATACCTTTGCATTGCTGATTGGAGGCTCTGTATAAAGGAGAATAGCCAGTCAGCCAAGAGAAGGCATATTTGCTTTATCCGTTTCTTACTCAAAAGTCTGGAAAACTTTGAATATTGAAAGCGATGGATATAGGAAAATGTGCCATCCTAGGTGTATTGTATATTTATGGCACAGCCCCAACTGTGTCTTAACATATCATACACAGGATGGGGCATATTTCGTTCATTCGTTTTCAAAGGTTTTTCCAGACACCTGAGTAGGAGGATGCAGCGTTATGGGCTTCATCCTTTTCTTGTATATATAGGTAAAACCGCCGTGGAAATGGAGCGTATCGGCACTGGAAAGAAATCATGAAGTCGATATGGGCAAGGATATTCAAAAGTTAAAATACTATTTATCACTAAGATGGAGACAAATATCAATAATATTTTTTTCATCTATATGGATTGGTAGTATTCCATGTTGTGCCAAGTCTTATCCTTTTAAGATTAACAGAGAACGTAATGTTGTTATATCGCAAAGTTCTGCTCCAGGTACGAAAATAGTCAAAGTTGTATCGTTAGCAGGAAATGCAAAAAAAGCAATTAATCTTGCACTGCAAGATGCTGTTTATGCATCACTATTTATCGGCATATCGGGTAATGGTGAGTTTGAGTCTGTTCCTGCCATACTTTTTGATGGACAAAAAGCCTATCAAGATAATAAGAAAGTATTTAATAGATTTTTCAAAAAGGGCGAGTTTATGTCATACGCTCACCTCGTTAATAGTGAATTCCCCTCAGGTAAAAATAATGTGTCAAGTCCACAAGGTAGAAAAGTTACGGTGTACGTAGTAGTTGAGTATTCTAAACTGTTGGATTTATTTGACGGCATGGGTATAAAAACCTATACAAGTATATTTAAAACCAGTAAATAAACGATAATGGAAAGACTAAAAATATTTCTACTCTTAGCCTTTGTTGCTATAGGGCTATCGCTAAAAGCCGAACAGGAAGGCATGAAAGCAAAGGTAATGATTGTGCCAGAGGAGTCCTTTTGCATTAATTCTGGATTCTATATGGTTGCACCTGATGGAAGAAAAGTTCCAGATTATTATAAAGCATTACAATCTGATAACGTCTTGAATGTAATAAATACTTTCGAGAATCTCATGGCTGGTTATGGATTTGAATTAACCAATTTACAACAGACCCTAAACGAACTTGACAATGAAAATGCACTTGACAATGTTCTAACTTCCAAAGATGGTGCTATAATAATGGAGGATGACCTTGATAAAATATCACGTGTCGCACAAGCAGACATAATGGTTAAGGTTGCTCCTATCATTACAAAATATGGTCCTGAGATAAGACTCAATCTTAGAGTATCTTCAATAGATTGTGCGTCTAAGAAAGCATTACAAGCTTTTGGACCTATATCCAAGACAAGTGCTGGTTCCATCAGCCTGCTTATTAAATCTGCTGTCACAGATAATATTGAAACATTTGCTGTCGGATTGGCAAAACATTTTGACGATATGACCCAAAACGGAAGAGAGGGGTCTATCGTCATAAAAATTGCAGAAAGTTCACCTTTGAATTTAGAATCAACAGTTGCATATAAAGGAGAAAAGGGAGAATTGGCAGATCTGATTGAATATTGGATTGCAGAGAATAGCGTAAACGGCAAATACACAAGTTTAAAAATATCCAAATCATCTATGAAATTTGACCAGGTTCGTATTCCTTTGGTTGGGAAGGGGGCTTTTGGTCGTAGAACAGCTCTCTCTATGGAGAGCTTCCTAAAATCGGGATTGCCAAGCCTACTAGAACAATATGGCATTTCTGTCAGCACACATCCTGTTGGCATAGGTATGGTTTACATAATATTAGGAAGAAAATGAAAAAAACGGTATTATTAATAATGTTCAGCTTAAATATAAATTCTATTTGGGCAGACGATTTCAAATTTGGGCAGATTTGCATAACTCCGCATACTATAGAACAAAAGGAAATTCCTAATGCTGCGAATGAGATTCTAAAAGCTAAGTTGACTCAAGTATTAACTAATCAAGGGGTTGCTGCTGGCAATAGCGAGAGGTTCATTATAGTTCCTCATGTTTTGGTCAACAATATTAGTACCACAGCTACAATTCCCTCTAAAACTTCCGTAAAGCTATCTGTATCAATTGCAATCGGAGATGGGGTTAATGGAATAAGATTCTCAATTCACACTATGGAACTTATAGGAGTTGGCAATGATTATGATGATGCAGTATTATCTGCTCTCAGAAAGATTAAAGTAAATGGAACTGATATAGAATCCTTTGTCAATACAGGTACGTCCCGAATCGTGGACTACTATAATGCTAATGTCCATAAATTGCTTTCACAGGCACAGGCCTCAATGGATTATGGTGATTACGAAAAAGCCATTACCATATTAGCTCCCATTCCTTCGTTTTGTAATTCATACACAGAATCACAAGTTTTACTTGAAAAATGTGGAACACAAATCATCAAGCGTGATAACGAGCGACATCTTAGAGATGCTCAATCCACATGGTCTGCAAACCCGACAACATCAGGAGCAAAGGCGGCAAAATCACATCTTTCGCATATTGTAGCCCCAACGCCTACGATTATAAAAAAAGTTGAGGCTCTGAATTCAAAGATAGAGAAAACTCTTGAAAAGAATGAACAAAGAGATTTTGAACTCGCAAAGTTGCAAATTTGTACCCAATCCGAGATCAAACAAGCCGAAATACATGCCTCTGCCTCAGTTGCATCAGCGTTTTATTCATCTATTCCTCAATTAATAATAAAAGTATTATCATGGTTTTAATTAGAAGATATTTCTCGCTTTTAGCTATTCTGCTATCATCATACCTGGCAGCAAATGCTGACGGGTCGTCTATCGACTCAAAATTCGTCAAGGTAGGATATGTATCAAATTTTAAGTTAACCAATTCAGACAATTCGCATATTAGGAATCTTGGTTCGATTAATGAACTAAGTTCATCATACGATTTCCAAAATAGTTCAACAGCACAAATTGCAGACCTACTTAATTCGCAAGGCATTGGGAAAAAAGTGTTAGATCTCCTTTTGCAAAGGGATGCACAAGGTTTGCATATAGAAGAACTATATAATATTGCACTTTCTAATGTTACTTTGTCAGAGGATGAACGTGCATCATTGGATAAAAGCGCAGACAAACAAGATGTATTGAAAAAGACCATCGTTCGGCAAATACTTAAGAACAACTATATTATTCTTACAGACAACAGAGGCACAGAAGGTTATCGGGTGAGATGGCGTGTTTATCATGTGGACATTGATGATAATGTCATTGATCAAGTATTTCTTAACTGGGAAGCACCAAATGATTACGAAAAGATCAAGGTACCTGTGTCATTTGTCTCGGAAGGTCGTGCTTACAATAATGATAAAATTCTAAATGGTGTCGTTTCTAAAATAAAGGCATTCGCTCCACATTCTCCCATAATGACCAGATATCCTTTTATCGTCGATTTTGGCACAGAGCATGGTGCAAAGCTATTAGACAGAGTAGAAGTCTTTCGGCTTTATGAGGACAAAAAGGGAAATATATCAGACAGAAAAATATGTGCAACTCGTGTCACAGAACTCACTTCTTCTACAGCAAGACTGTTTAGTATCAATGGTGGGTATGCTTCCCAAAATAAAGGCGATATTGCTGTGCTAAGAAAATCAAGACGATTGAATAATATCTCCATCGTTGCACAAGGTAGTTTTGGAGAAGATTATCGCTATGGCGCTCGAATTTTCTATGAGCGAATCTTAAAACTTAACAAACATGGTGTATCACAGTACATACTTGGCTCGATAGAGTACAACCGTTATTGTCGTGAACCAGAAGGTGTTTGGCTTCCATACTTTGATGCAGAGGAATACGCTCGTCCTACTTTGAGCAATTTTGGAGCAAGCGTTGGTTATAGCGTAGGATTTATGGGATTATTGGGTAAAATAGAAATAGCTCCATATGCAATGGCAGGTTTCAAAGTGCACACATTCGATAGAGATGTTATATATGTTTATAGTAGTGGTGCGGTTGGCGAAAATGAATATGGTCCCAATTTGGGATTCGATATTTGTGGTGGAGTAAAGGCTAACATTAATATTTGGTATCCACTTCAATTGACATTAGGTGTCGATTATAATTTCGACACAAGTTCCGTTGGAGAAAAGGTGGAAGAATATATTGACCATCACACCATCAATAGGTTGAACGTATATGCTGGATTTAGATTTAATTTTTGATATACATTATGAAATACGTAAATAGATATTTAACGATTACTTTTGTAAGCATTATTTCGTTGCTGACATCATGTACATATGATTATGAATATCCAACAGAAATAACATATCATATTGAAGATAATGGATTTCATGAGATGATTATTGATACTCTCGAAAAGTATGAGGCATCTATTGTGTATTACGATAGAGAGAAATACATTTATGAGTATGATAGAAATGGAAATGAATTACGTCATTTCAAAATGGATTTGCTTTATAGAGATACTTTTAAAAGCGCATCTAATGCTTCATACATCATTATCAAAGTCTCCATGGATGCAGGAGAAATGGGGTATATATGTACAGAGCCTATTAATATTAAGTTTGGTAGGAATGAAATAATCCTCAACGAAAATACGCCTGTTCATGTAGAATTCAATGAATTAGATGAAACTAAACCTATAAAATACCATATTGTTGATAATGGATTTCATGAAATGATTATTGATACTCTTAATATGTATGGTGCTTCCATTATATATTATGATAGAGAGAAATACATTTATGAGTATGATGAAAATGGAAATGAATTACGAAATTTTAAAATGGATTTACTTTATAGGGAAAATTTTGACAGTGACCCAAAAGCTTCATATATCATCGTCAAAGTTGCCATGGATGCTGGAGAAATGGGGTACATATGTACTGACCCTATAGAATTAACAAGGTTAAGATATGGAAAAAACGAGATTGAACTTAACGAAAATACGCCTGTTCATGTGGAGTTAAATATTCCAGAAGACAATTTGCCGACAAGATATGTTCTAACTGAGGATGAAACTCTTGACAAAGTTCTTCTTCCTGTTGTTCAAGCAAATGGTTATTCTGATTATATGACCTCATTTTATGTACATGAAATGAATAAAGATGATGTTGAAATAAAAGAAGTAAATGTAAAGAAAGCTATGTTAGGAGAACTTCAAATCACATCAGATGACTCAACGTACTTGATTGTAGAAATAGCCTTGTATAAGCCTAATGGTATGTATATAGGGTCGGTTGATGTGGATAAGTTATTCCCTATTACTGCTCATAAATTATTGAAAATTGATTTAAACTCTGACATTAAGGTCAAATCATCTTGCTTTGCAGATTGCGAAATAATAACACCATAGAGTAAAACTAACATATAACGTATCTTATGAGTATAAAATGTCCGAAATGCGGTTCAGATAATACCCGCAATTCAAATGTAAATAAATTCCTCAAAGGTGTTGGAGAAGCTTCAACTTCTATGATTAACGCCTTAGTATTTCAAAAAAAATCTCCTGCTGCCGAAAATGCGATTGGAAGACTTGTGGGTGGAGCTTTGGGCCTTTTGTGGCATAAACGAGTTTGCAATACATGTGGACATTCGTGGTGGCATGAAGTAGATCTTAATCATTATGACGATTGAATAAAACTATATGAGCAACTATAAAGTAAAAATCTTTCTGTCCTTTCTTTTCGTTGTATTGTCTTGGGGCGTTTCTTATGCTCAGACAGCTTTTGACTTCAAAGGAACAATAGGTAAATATCCAGTTGTTGTGTCTCTATACGGATATATGTCGGAAGTTGAAGGTGACATGTATTACGTAAGCCAAGGTAAGAACAAGAAACTCCAGTTGAGAGGTGAATGTATCAGCGAACTCGACAGCAACCAGTTATCGTGGAAGTTCATTGAGACGGTGAACGGCAAATACAATGGTACGTATTATGTTGTCTGGAATGCATTTGCCGGTGGCTCAAAGAACATGGTCGGGACATACGTAAATGCCAAAGGTCGGGAGTTTCAAGTTAATCTCAAATGTGTCAAGACAGAATCCTTGCGAGAAAGATAAGGTTAAAGAGTTCGGTTTTGAAGTGAAGTCAATATAGACAAAAAAGAGGAAGGACACAAAAGTCTTTCCTCTTTATCTTAGAATAGTTTTGGAATCTCTCTGAATGTATAGCCGTTATTGCAAACTCCTTTTGACTTTAAGTTGTTGCTAATGCTTCCAGCATTCATGCCAAGATCAATAGCTGCATCTAACATGGTGTTATAATCTTTCATCGTTCCATCTGGTGCCACAGCTCTGACTGCCTTACCACGTTTTTGTTGTGCTTTCTTCATGTTCGCTTTGACAGAATCAGGTATCTTGTGGGCAGACCAATATCCACCTCCATTAGATTCTCTCCATTTCTTTGCTGCTTCACTCGCTGCTTTTGGTTCAATTCCTTTCATACGTTGAGATTGTGCCTCCCTCATAGCTTCAGTTCTTTGTTTACCACTGTTTCCAAGACTGATTTTCTGTTTGGCTATGTCTGTATGATGTCTGCCAAGATTGGATTCAGAGATTTTCTTTTTGGTTTCCTCCGTATGAATTCTACCTTTGGATTTTTCTCCTATCTTCTTCCTTGTCTCCTCCGATGGTGAATTGTCTTTATTACCAGTCCCGACGGAAGACTTATTGAATCCCTCCTCTCGTGTGTTGTACCTCTTGATATAGTATTCTTCAAGCTCAAACAGTTTACTCTTCACGTCATTGAGATTATAAAAATCATCAACGATATCAAGTTGCCTATATTTCCACTTGTTCTTATCCAAGGTTCTTTTTGCTTCTGTTAGCTCATGATTTGCATACTTATCATCATCTTTCTTCCAGTTCCTTTTTCGGTCTTTCTCATTGACAGTTTCTCCAACATAAGACCAGCCGTGATATTTGCCTTCTCCCATATAAATGTAACGATAGACCACACCGATGTAAGGAAGGAACTTGATTGTTAGCTTTAGTTCTGAGTCTGTAGCCGAAACAGAAATATCATAACGATTATAGTTCAGACCATAATTCTTTTTCATCATCATCTTATATCTCTTTAGGAAACTGCGTGTAAGAACCGTTCCTGTCTTGTTTTGGGTTGGTCTGATATTTGTAAACGCCAAAGGTTTAGTACCTGAAACAGTCCATCCAGTAATAAGTTCAGCATCTAACACACCAATTAGTTGTTTGTTCTTAGGTAATGACAAAGTTCTCTTCCAAGTCATTACTATAGAATGTTTGTCAGGTCGGGAAACACTGAAATCTTTCACAACTGCACCATAAGTTTCCTCATAAAGCGGTCGCATCTTTTTCTCAATCTTCTGAGGAATTTCACCTAAATTACATAAGGTGTCGAAAAGTAAAAAACTCTCCATATTTTTAAATGTATTTATTGTTATGAGATAAGACTATTCTTTCTCATAATATAGGTCTTGAGCCGCTTTGAACCGAGTTTCAGCGTATTTACTTAAACCAAGTACTCTTCAATTCTACAGGACGAAAAAAAGGAGAAAAAGACCTTTATAGCCTTCTCCTCCTTCTTCTGATGATTAGTCTATTACCGCAAACTCATGGAACGAATAGAACAGGTCTGGATTATCTTCCTCATGTTCCTCTATGTAGTCATCCAGGGCTTGGCTTACTGCATTAACACTTGCTTCAACCTTATGCCCTACTATCTCAGAAACATATTTGGCTGCATCCTCGATTGTCTCAAAATACTCACAGTCCTCATAAGAGTCAAGGGAGAAACGTTCGGGGAAGTAACTACCAGAAGCATCGTTGGTATAGAATACTCCACATCCAGGTTCTTCTTCCATGAAATAGACCTTTATGCTGGGAAACTTCTCTTCAATGATTTGTCTCACTCCCTCTTGTTCACACCAAGCGGTTTCCTGATTGATAGTTAGGACGTTCCCATCAAGCGAGTAGTCTGTTATCTCACCACGGCAACGATACTTTTCCCAATCACCGCCAAGTTTATGTACCAAGTTCCCTAACCACCATTTTCCGAAACCATTTTTTAGGATGGTGGTTTTTCTCTTGTCTATGTACTTTAAGACATTATACAGCGACCTTACTTCCTTCAAATCGCCAACACATTTGTAAGTTGTGTCACACCAGTTAGGCATATTATTCAATTCTTTTAGTGCGTTGGAACATAAGTTTAGTGACAAATGGGTTCTCACGGTGAATCATGTTGCGAGCTGCCATCTGATTCTTTGCTTCTACCCAAAGAGTGATAGGTTTGGTTGAGTCCTTCGTCCAAGCCTGAAAGTACCAAAGGATTCTCATAGTTCTATACCGTTATCTTTGGCTGCATCTATAATAATCTGGCATATATTCAACTGTTCTATATCGGTAAGTTCTGCCAGTTCTACATCAAAGCCTTCGCCCATATCCAGCATAACACCTTTGTCATAATAGAAGTTCTCGACGATATTCTTATGTCTTACATATTCGTCGCCGTTCCATACTTGCGTTGTGATGGTTGGGTAGCATGGAACTGAATAGAAGTCATCTTTTCCTGCTCCTTCATCAAACTTTCTGATAATAGCTTCTGCCTTATCAATAGTTTCCTTTAGGTCAGGCACATCCTCTGAGCCATAAACCTCTCGTGTGTCAAATTGCAGGTCAAACCCGTCATTAGAGAGTTCGATTTGGTCAGCCTTCTCGATTGCTTCTTCTTTTGAGTTGGCTAATACGGTTACGTCTGCTGTAGCATAGTAATTGTAATGGATTGTGTACTTTTTCATACTGTCTTTTGTAAGTTAGGGTTTTTAATACCAACGATATAATCTGCTATAGCCTCTGTAAGTTCATCTTTTGTGAGTGGCAGAACTAAATCGCTGTTGTTGATAATCTCGATAACCTTTTTGAACAGATCAGATTGCAGGAGTACTTCTTTTTGCTCCTGCTTGGTTAATTTCTTGCTCATATCATTTTAAGGAAATAGGTGAGGTGATTGAAGTTCGATGATATACTTGAAGTAGTTATCATCTTAAATCCCACTCCATACTTGCCACGATACTTTTCAAGGTTCCAGTGCTTCCTCGTTGACTTTCCCTTTCCTACTGCTGTATGATGGGGAAAGAAGTTGTGATGAAGAAGTTGCTTGATTTTGGCTCTTTGCTCTTCACTGAATATCCGAGCATGAGCAACAGATGACGGACGCAAAGTATGTATTATGCAGCCGTCCTGAATAAAGATGTTATTCTCCATTGTTAATGTCATAGCGTTGCAGAAGGATTTTTACTTGCTGGGCTGTGAACTGACCTCCACGGCTTGTTGTAAATCCTTCTTGGTTTAATACTCTTGCCATTTCAGATAAGTTGGTTGTATTCTTTACCAACACTCTAAGCATGGCTACGGCTCTTTTGTTGTTTGGATTGGAGTCTGCTTTTGCCTTAATCGTCTTTCTACTATTGGCGATTGCTTTCTCTTGGTTCTCTTTGAAATTCTCAGGTTTACCTAAAGACTCACCTCTTGCACGTTTAGCATCAAGAGCTTGTTTTGTTCTCGTCCTTATAAGATTAGCTTCATACTCCGATATGCTGGAAATTATATGCAACACAAGTCGATTTGCTTCTGGAAAGTCACAGAATTTGATTTCTACGTCTGATTCAAGTAAGCGTGATGTGAATGCGACATTACGACTGAGCCTATCCAACTTTGCCACGATAAGAGTTGCTTTCTCTTTGCGACACATCTTTAGAGCTTCTTGGAGTTTTGGACGGTCGTTGTGCCTACCACTCTCAACCTCTACGAAAGATGCTATAGGTTCAACATCCTTCAAGTAGTTTCTGATGATTTCTTTTTGAGCATCGAGACCTAAGCCCGATACACCTTGTACCCTTGTTGAAACACGAAGGTACTCTACGAATTTTTGTTCTTCCATACTATTTCAAATTAATCGAACGGACGTTGAGTATTCTTTAAGCCGTTCAATAGGATAGAAAAAAGGAGAATACCTGATATAACAAGTTCTATGAGGTTCTTGATTTTCTGATATTCTCCATTGCTGTAAATCTCGGTATCTCTTATACTGCTATCTTTGGGAGAAGTCCATATTGTGAGCAGATAAGATTGTGATAGGATGTGCCATTCTTGATAGTTGCATCTATCACAGGAACGATTTGATTAAGGAATACGGATTCATAGGTAATCTCGCTTTCCTCAGAGTTGTCAGGTGTAATGGTGATTCGGAAATGATTCATGCTGCGTTGGTACTGTATCTTAATCCAACCTGCAACCTTTCCAAGCACATGAAAAGCAGTGCCACCATCTATTACCTTAATGTCATTGAAGTTTAATCCCCATGAGAAGGGCTTCATTGAACATTGCAGAGCATCGTGCCAGATTGTCTTAGCCATGCTCTCGTTGTGAAGTTCTTTGTTTGCCATGTTATGAGCATATTAGGAAGTTCATTACTTTGGCTGTGTATTCGTCGGTGGTGGTCTGAGACTGCTTCTCTACCTTCTCGTCGATAACACTAACCAGATTGTCTAAATACACGTCGTTGATGGTCTCTTTGAGTTCTCCATCTTCGCCGTAAAGAGTTACTTGAAATACGTCAGCACCTTCTATGTAAGTGATTCTGACATTGCCTGTGTGGACGAATCCCTGAACATGAAACTCCAAGGATGTGTTGTCTGACTCTAAGCTTTCCAAGTCAATACCCCAAGACATAGGAATGTAGGGGTCAAGAGTGAGAATATGCCAAATGTATCTTGACATGTCTGTTGCGAGTTTATTCACTTTCCAGAATAAGTTTAATGTTAGAAACTTGCTGTTTGGTAGGAGCAGAGAATACGATATATGCGTCATCGTCCTCGTTGCCAGTCCATACAACTTCATCTATCTCGCCGCCGTTATCTATGATTAACGACTTGTAATGCTGTATGTCACCGTCGTGTTCAGCATCAACCATAAAGAATGTGCCTCTAGCCATAGTATTCTTTCATATAGCAGGATTCACATAAGGAACCGTAGTCATTAACGTCTGATCGGTTCAAAGGTTTGCCACAATATTCACAATGGGCTACAACCTCTCTGTGAACATGATGAAAGACTTCTGCCATAGAAGCCCCTCGGTAAGATACAGTAACCTTACCTTTAGTCGTTTTCTTTGTTGCCATAGTTTTCTTTTGATTCGAGAAAAAGCAGATACTCTTCAAGTTGCTTCTCGGTTAGGAGTTCTACAAGAAAATGTATCTGCTCGGTTAGTTGCTTAATTGAAGTATGTGCCATTGATACAGCATTTATAGTGACATCCATCTTCGGGAATTTGTGCCTTGTCAAATATCACTTTCCATACTCCTTCTTTGTCTGGCTCTGTATCGCATAACATATCTGCCATAGCCTGAGAGCCAAAAATCATCAGTATTGCTTTGTTCCTGGTTCTACGTTCCAGAGACTTCCAATACTTCTTCGTCATCTTACGTTTAGTCTTTGCCATGTTCTAGAACTTCTATGACCTGCTCGAAATAAGTCCAATGTCCGTTATCTACGTCAATAACTCCATGATGCTTTGATACATCAGCCGACTTCACGGAACGTCCTGACTTCATACCTTGACGGCATATCTGAATGTCTTCCACTATGCCTACACACACTTCTCCACCAAAGAGAGTATGCTTAATCTTATCACCTATCTTTACTTTCATGCTGCTTTGAGTTTGTCTGCATACTTGTTTTCGATATAGGCAGTAAGGATAGCCTTGATGACTCTTGCACGATCTGACCTGTCATAGTTGGCTGGTACTTTATGTTCGTAGCCATTTCTGAAAGATTCATCCAGTTTTCCAAGGCACTGCTCTTCATAGCGATTGTCGAGGAAATCACGGAGTTTGTAAGAGACCTCCGTGTCTGTATCATCACCCTGAATATATACAGAGAGATAAACTTCATCTTTCTTTGAGTTGTAGATGTTCCTCACCTTGCTGTTCCAGTCGTTAGTAGCACCAGAAAGGTAAAGTGTCTTGAACTTGCATCTTGTCTTATTTGAGTCACCTACACCTGCCTCCTTAATGATTCTGAGGATAGTCTTATAGGTTACTGATAAAAGGTCGCCCTGGCTGAGAGTATTGATTACTGCCAGCTTCTTCTTTGGGGCTGTTCGGGTAAAAAGGAAATTGTTTATATCCATGATTACTTGATTTTGATTTTAATACTTTGTTGAAAAACGGCGTGCATGTCATCTAAAAGAATGTAGTAGTGTCCTGTGTGTTGACCTCTAAACTCTTCTGAATACAATGCCGTCATAGTGTTTGGATCGTAGTGGATGGTGTTGTCATAAGTCATCCTCCAAGTGAAAACGAACTCTTTGTTGGCTTCGAGTGCTTCCTTATATTTCTTCTTGATGCTCAGATTATCCTTGCCGAAGTAAACAGGTCTTATACACTTGTCATCGTATAAAAGACTTCTTAATCTTTGTGTGGTGATAAACTTGTAGCCATGAGATAACAGGTAGTCCTTCTGCATGGGAAATTCTGAGTTATAAAGAGATAGCAGAATGTCCTCTGATGTCTCTTGGAGTTGCGTTAATTCAGGGATTAGACTTTGCCACAGTCCACTTTCTGAGAGATAAAGGAGAATACGGGTAACATTGGATTTGAATAACTGAACCTTACTTGTGTACTTTGGTTTTAGTCTTTCCCAATCTGATGGGTCTGTAGGTTGTAAGGTATCTATTCTCTTCTTTACATATTCTCGTAATTCTCCTTTTGATGTGAGAGTAAGCCTTTTCTTGATATATTGTCCGTCGGTGGTCTTTATGTAAAACCAAAGATTAGGACATACCTTATTGGCTTCCTTCACGATTGAGGTTGCTTCTGATAGTTCCATAGTTATTTCTTGATGAAATACTCTATTGAGGAATGACAAAGGATGTAGTATTCTTTAGTCACTCCAGATTTACTTTCGTAAGGGTTAGGGAAATCAAGAGCAAGAGCCTCGTACAAATGAGGTAGGTGCTTCTTTATCTTTCGGATGAGCCATTTGTAATTGATAGGCTTTATACCCTTCATTTTCTTCTTCCACTCCGCAAGCGAAATGTCTGAACAGTTGCACTCGTATGTCATATAACGCCTGTATCTAATATCTTCTTGGCTGTCTCATGAGCATATTCATTACGAAGGTCATATCTATACTCGTCTGAACCATAGACCCGAATGATCCAAAGAGCCAGTTTGAATAATTCATTCTGGATGCAGCGATGCCATTTTGTAGTGGACTCTGCAAAACGCTTAGGATTGAAGCCACAGTTGTTGATAGCATCTTTGAGGGCTTCCTGAGCGACCTCTTCTCTAGTTGGTTCTGCCATTGCTTTCTTCTTGTTTAGCGTTAATGACTGCGAACTTCTGACGTATCTCGTGGATAGCATCGGCAAATTCAATGAACTGTGAGAAATTCATAGTTGTGCCATAGGACTTCACTTCAAAGATTCCTCCATTGGCTGTATTGAGAGAAAGAGTAAGTTCTGCGTTATCCTTCTCGTCTGCTGGTGTGATTGTAATTTCGTACTTCATTGCTGAGATAAATAAAAAAGCCAGGGAGAATACGATTAAGTAAATTCTCCCCAGCCTTGGTTATTAACTGAGTTTAAGCGGTTAGGATTTTTAGAGACCCAGCCACATTTGACTTCTTGATATAGTCATCATACGGAAGGTCAGGAAAAGCCTTCTTGAATGATGCCAAATCGAAACTGCTTCTTGTAGTCTCTGCGATACGAGTGAAAGAGATTCCATCACCCTTCCAATTATCTGCTCCCAGGAAGAGCATAGTTTCGAGGATGTCCTTCTTAATAAAGTTCAGTTCATCCTCTGCTTCCTTCTTGGTCTGAATGAGTTTGATGATACGCTTGCACTTCTTCTCAATCTCTTTTGGCAGTTCATACGGATTGTTGAATTGTTCTCCGTTACGGTCTGCGTCAAGAAGTGCTTTACAGATGTCAGCAGGGATTCGCTCGATAGGGATAAGTTCTGCAATGTGGATTGAACCATCCTTCTTTGGCTTATTGCAGATATGGATGACATAAAGTTCTTTTACCTTTGCACCCTTGTTCTGCAATTCAAACATGTAGGCATAGCATGAAAGCTGATACCTTGCTTTGGTCATCTGTGCTTTGGTCAACTTAGCGTTAGAATATGTTTTGAGATCAAGTATTCCAAATTCTTCTTGGCTAAGCCTTGTAACGATGTCGATATTGCTTGAATAATAGCATGAATCGTAGTCATCATTAGAAAGGTCTGTAACATTGTACTCAGAAGCCTCAATGTTCATGTCTGCTGTGAGATTTCGGAAGTCCTCAGTCTCAACTGTTCCATCATGTTCAAAGTTATTTATGAGTCTTTCGATTGACTTGTGTACTGATGTTCCGTATTCACCTGCCCTTTTAATAAGATACTCAGGACAACCATCATACTCGTGTCCTGCTACCTGTCTTTGGATTGCAGATGTTATTCCGCTTAACTGCTTCTTCTCGCCATTAGGGAGTGTAAGCCAGTATTCGTGTTCTTCCTCCTTGAAGAGAACACCACTAGAAACGAGTTCTATTCTTCCCATTGTTGTAAAATGAATTGTGGTGGCATCGAAATGTCTTTAAGAGAGAGATAACAATACCACCGAGTTAATAATTAAGCTGCGTTAAGCGACTGCAAAGCCTTCTTACGGTTGGTCAGAAGAGATTTGAGTTCTGGATTAGCCTCTATTACCTGAGTATTGTCAAGGTATAGAGAAACGAGTGCCGAAACATCGTTAGTACTGTTGATAGTAGCCTTTAATGCTGCTGTCTGATCGAGTGCTGGAGCTTGAGCCTGTGGTTGTACTACCTGTGGCTGAGCAGGACGTTGGTTGTTGTACTGCTGACGTGGCTGTGCTTGCTGTCTCTGATAGCCACCGTTGTTCTTCTGCTGATAGCCATGCTGCTGTCCGTTGTTAGAGTTCTGCTGTGTTTGCTGTGGTTCTCCGTTCTCATCAATATGGTCAAAGCCATTGTAGATATAGAGACCTAAGCCATGACGTGCCATACACTTTACTGTAGAGCGTTGAATTGCAGAGTTCACGTCGAAGGTTGTTGCTGCTTCAACATGTTTTTCAACATATTGCTTTGTTTGCTTGTCGTAAACCTGCACTGAGTATGGGAACGACTTCATAGCACGATTGGCGTAATCCATAATAGGCATCCAATCTTCGTAAGTGATACCATCAGCTTCAACTTCGGTATGTACCATAAGCCCCATTTCACTCTCAAACACAGGGAGTCCGGTGTTAGGGTTGGTGTGAATCTTGTAGGTTGCAGAAGGATAGAACTGCTTGAATACTTTCCATGCCTGACTCCAAGAAAGATAAGTCAGATTGGATTTCTTTTCAGTTTCCTCAGAGAGGTCTGCTGAATAGAGTGCATCGAACATGAGAGAACGACGCTCATCTGCTGTAGCATCAGCAGGGATTGTTGGTTTTGTGAATTTACACATAGCTGTAAAAAATAAATTTGTGAATAAATAAGGTTGATACAAACAAAAAGGAAGGTACAACTCCATCTTTATCTTCTTTCGTTGATATTGATATTGTTATACCTTCCAGTCCATTTCTATGATTAGCTACCAGAGCGAGTGAAATGGATGTTAGTTTATGACAGGAACCAAGAATAAGGATTATCTTGGTCGCCATTAAGTACCTTTTGCAGATTGAGACAAAGTTCCGTACACTGAGCATTTTTAGTTAGCCAGTTGTGAATGTACGAATTTTTGGCTGCTTCATTAAAGCACTGGAGTAGCCTGAAAAGATCCACGCTACTTTCACCTTCCTGCAATCCCCAATGAGAATTGACAAATAGGCGTGTTGCTTCATTGCATAGCTGATCGCCCAAGTCAATCTTAGGCAAAGCTTTCTTACTTGCCGTGTCCATCGCCATATAATAGCGTAAACGACCAATAAGGGTGCAAAATTCAAAAGGAGTTATGCTAGTATGACCTAAGTCTTCCAGCATCTTAACGTCATCATCGGCATGTACCGAATATGACTCAAACATTCTGAGGGCATTTTCTTTTACGTCCATGCCAGTCAGACACAGTAAATTTTCTCTTACCCCAGAGAGGGTGAGACACATATTACTGCACAATTTTACCCTAGTCCCGCAATACAAACTTATACGTTCTGCTGATTTACTAGAGTACAGATTGGTTGTATGATATGATCGGATGAATCCAATACAGAAATTGGTTTCCTGACCACATACGGTTTTTGTAAGATTCTTGACTTTGAAACAACATGCGATTCTTTGGAACCACAAACTTTTCTCTGAATCGAGTAAAGAGTCAATATCTTTTGATAGTGCGGCTTTTCCGACTCGTCCTGAGATAGGATGAGATACACGAAATTCCAAAGGACTGAGATTTTCAAGTCCATACACTTCTGCCGCTGCTTGATAAAGGTTTCTTGCAATCTCCTGATGAGAAAGCGTAAGTTCGTTTGTTGCAAAGCAGGGCACAATACATTTAGTTTCGAGTTCTTCAAGCGTGATAGCCTGAGTTGAACTTTCTATGAAGGCTGGAGTTTCCTCTAAACCTTCTTTGCTGTAAATAACTTCCTCGGCATCTATGAACTCTATAGGTTCGTCCAAGCCAAGTGTTACTTCTGACGTAATTTCACCTTCTAAAGGTTCAATCGTCTTTGTTGGTTTGTTGTTCTTCTCCATATTCTTTTTGGGTTTAAGGAGTTAACATACTGCTCGGAAAATACTCTTTGGCTTTAGGGATATTCTGCGTCTTCCCATGAAAATAAGCCTCACATTGCCGTTCCGATTTTCGGCTCTGATTATGAGATTTCTCTTTTCCATATTACATTGCTGTTTTACGGAGGTTTACTACTTGCTGATTTAGATTTAGCCTTATTGCATTTGTCATAAATTTCAATCAGCTTCTTCACGTTCTTTAGTACATGGACGATTGTGTCGAGTACCAGGATTGTTACATCGAGGCTTTGGCGTTTCCCATATTATTCCTCGGTGATAGTTTCTGCGTCCTGGAGTTCAACAACATCCTCTGTAGTGCCAGAACGACGATTAGAATAGTTTTTGATAGCAGGACATACATGACCTCTTGTAAAGTTATACACGTCAATGAGTCCTACAGCAAGGGTCGTAAATGCTACTACGCCCTTAAAAATTGTCTTGAATTTGTTCATTTTTTACACATTTTAAGTTGTTAAAAATTGTTAAGTAATTGATTTCTATACATATATAAGGCTAATACCGGGGTATTTTACGGAGATAAAAAAAGAAGGTCAGACACTCTTAGTCCGACTCTTCTCTATAAGTTCTACCTCCACGATTATCACCCACCTTATTTTGTCGATACCATGAGCGACTGTATAAGCAGAGCAATAACCAATATCCAAAGTTATTCCCAAATCATCTTTAGGCAATGAATATCTTTTGAAGGCAGATTGTACCAGTTTATTACCCGGTACGCGTAGTTAATTCTACTTTCAAATATTAGGGTTTAAGGTCTTTGGGACGGTCAAATTTGAACACCCACAAAAAAGGTCGAAAATGAACAGAAACCCTTAGATATGTAAGAATAATAGTAAGTTTTGACGATATGTTTGAATATCAGTTTTCCTTTGTTACCGATGAATTTAGAGTAGTCGGCGAAGGACAGGAGAATAATCAGCACTCCGAGGAACAGAATAAAGCTGAAAAGATAGTTAAGGGGAAGTTCATAAGAGACCTCGAAGCACTAAGAGATAAAGGCTTTTCTCTCACCCCTGGCAGTAAAATAGTAATCGGGCTGCAAGAGATACTTATGATATGCCCACGAGACAGAAAAAGAGTAGATGCCTATAACTCTCTGGTTAAATATCTGAATGACGAGTTCGATTGTAATCTTTATATAACATCACAAAAAACAAAGAGCGTATGAAATTTTTAATGCAAGGTCTGGAGATTGATACGGACACAGTAAAAAACGAGAATGAGTTAGGTGATATATTGGCTTACCTGACCATGAACTATTATCCAGAAATGGGAGCAATCGGTGTTGGTTATAGATACGACAAAAACAAGAATATAGCCAAGATTTACTTCCGTCGAGATACAAAATACTATATGCAAGGCGAAGTGCTAAAGGATATAGATTGTGAGTTTATAACAGGCTTGCCAGAGGATTATTTTTATCTGCAACCTGGAGTAAAGCCGTCCTTCATGCTCCTTGGTTATGCTGGTTCTTATTATGTATCTGAAGACGAAATAAAAAGAGCGTTTATGTGTTCCCAAGCCATCGAGGGAGTAAAGGATATAAAGTTCTTTCCATGGGAGGAAACATTAACGATTACGGTTATTGGAGAAAAGAAATGATGCAAAATGCCGAAAATACAAAGCATAAACCTTAATACTGTATGAAAAAGATAGATATGAAGAATGATTCAATTTTAAGAGGTTTTTCAACTCAAAATGATGCCAATGGTAATGAAGGGTATTTCCAAAGTTTTAGTGATCCTTCTGAGGCTTGGGAAGTAATGAGAGGTGAATGGGACGAGTCAGCTCCAGACCAATCAAGACGGCTAAAGACCTTAAAAAGAAATATGGAGATAAGCTGACAGAAGAGAAAATACTTGAATTTGTAAATGAAGAGGTATAGGCTAAAAAAGAGAAAAACACATTCTACAGAAGGTCATCACCTATAATATGTAGAAGAGGTTAAGTGATGATACCTTTAGCTATATACATAAAAAGAGAGGAAGAGATTAGTTTAGACTAGTCCTTCCTCTTATCTTTTCCCCTTACAAAATAATAACTTCGGGTTAAGTATTCTTCATATCTTCATCTCCTAAAGTAGATAAAGATATTTTTTAATGATATGTTAGGATTTTACCTCTCTATAATATTATATAAAAGATAAAAATTCTCACACACTTAAATGTTAATTTAAGGTATCTCATGACTTTTCAAAGTTATGAGTACAAGCAATTTAACCCTAAGTATTGATTTTTAGTTTAACCTTAAATTTTTCCAAAACTCTCTGCAAAGGTTCATAATGTTTTCTCCTTCTATCCTTATAACCTAACAAGTCGTTAAGTTCAGGTACAGATATGTTTATTTTCTTTTCTTTCTGTGGTTCTATGATTTGTTCAGGAAGAAAAGGAAATCTCAGGGTCAACTTCTCAATATTACATAATTGTCTTCTCCCATGTTTTTCCTTTTTAACCTTATCTCTCCAGTCAACATGTTCTTCTTTAATATCAAGTTTGTTCTGATTAAGGTATTTTTCAAGAGTAGCCATAAAGTCAGAATCATGGTCATCAGAGTAAAAGACATTTATATTCAGCCCTAATCTTATTCTAGTTCTTGTGATAAGTTGAACATACTCCCATAACATATATCTTGTGAGAGTTGTCTTCGTCTGAAATACCATGTTGAACTTTTCAGAAGATGACGAGACAGGTAAACTCCATTTCCCAAGAAGTATGATATTCTTATAGTCCTTGAAGGTATTGACTGCTCTACTTTCAGATGAACCATAATATATTATACTGTATCTGTCATCAGGAATTTTTAGCGCATCAAGTCTTTCTTTCAACAGCATCACCAAAGAACTATCTGTATTATCATCGCCTGTTGCTTCTTTACCAGAGAAATCTTTCCAGCAGACTATAAGATGTTTGCCTTTTGTCTTTGTCATTATAGACTCGACCTGTTCTGCCATTCTCTGCACTGTCATATTTGGGGATGTCTCCTTTCTCTTTAGACCAGGGATGTTGAACTTACTGAAAACGGCAGGAGAGGTATATTTCTGTCTGACATCTACAAGGTTATAAACAGCAGAGTCTTTGAAGAGTATGTCACCAGCACCTTCCATAATCAAGACAAGGCTTCGGTTGGACTGAAAATCACAAGGAGAGAACTGGATATAAGATGCTTCCTTTGCTTTTATCATGTTCTGATAGTCCTTCCTGATAAAAGCCAAAGTCGTTTCTATCTTCAATTTGCCTAACTCTGTGGAACCATCAAAGAAGGGAGAACCAGAGTTACTAATGAAGCTGCGATAAGCATTAAGCATTTCAGGTTCATCCTTTGCCTTATAGCCACCATGTCCGTCAGGTTCACTCAATACGCCTAAATGGAGTTTCGATACTTTACAGAAATCCTGAATAAAGCCAGGAATCTCGTCTATTATAATCCATCTTCTTACATTGGGGTCGTTCATAAGTCCAGTCCAATCCCCATTAAAATACCCCAACTGGATGCCTCGACTATTATAGAGCATATACACAGGAGGGAACTCAGTGTATAGTCTAACATTTGTCATAATCAACACTTTCTTCTTGGTTACTTCATTAGGGTTTCTGGAGAACTCATTTTGTACTGCAAAGTCTGTCTTCGAGTGAATCATCAGCATATCATCCTCTGACATACCTAACCCAAGAAGCGAGTCATAAAGGGTGTTCGCACTTCTAATAGAGTCCACCACAACAAGGATGCCGTCGTTGTAGTACTGTCTTACAAATCCTTTCAGCCAGTGTGTCTTACCCGATCCACAGCCTGTACTGACAACATAAGTACCAACGTCATCAGGCAAGTCGATACTGCTGTTCTTTAAGTTAATTGTGAATTTAGCCATATTACATAAAATTTAGTTAATTACCAATGATAGGGTTAATACGGGCTATTAAGGGCAAAAACGACTATTTCAGAAATCCCCAACCTTTTGTCTTTGGTTGGGGATCTCCGTACATAACTATTTCATGAAGAGAAAGTCGGGAAGGTTCTTTACACCCTTGTTTATCACAGGGACACGTTTATTATGCTCTTCTGCCATCTTTGCCTGATATTTAATATACTCAGGATTATTGGACTCCACAAACTCCAGATTATCACTATTGAAGTTCTTCCAGTCATAATCTCGATGCAGTATAACAGGGTGATTAAATGAGTACTTGTCACCGTGAACAAATTTTGCCTCGTCCATAAGGTCATCCAAAGACCAATGTTCCTGAGTCGGCTTTTTGACATCGACATATACGAATGGGCGAATAACAACATGCAAGTCTGTATCTGCATCGTAAATATAGTCGCCCATTGTTAGGAACTTGCCATTCTGCTTGACACGTCCGTCCTTATAAACAGTCACCTTGGTACCGTTACGCTCGATAACTTCTGAGTCATTTTTGTTGAATACATAAGGAATTCGCTTCCATTCCAGATTGGTTCTTGAACAGTTCGCCTTGTCACCATCTTTGTGAGCAGGGTAATAAGGCTTACCATCGTTAGGTTTTTTGCCATGGAAAGCTGTACAAACGGCATAATCAATACGAACATAAGTAGGAGTGCCATATTTAACTCTACCACCCAAACCAACGCTTTTAATCTTGCTGATAGCCACATATTGGTTGCCAAACTTATCAGTCTTAATAGGGAGTTCGGTTATAGTACCATCCTTCTTTTCTATACCTGCATACTCTCCATCCTCAGAGACCCAGACCTCTTTCTTGTAATACATACGACACAGCTTGCCGTTAATTGTTTTCTCTTGTACCATTTTTTTGTTTTATGGTGGATAGCTCACTATAAAGCAAGCTATCCTTTGTTAGTAATTAATCTTTAATCCCAAAATATGCTTCGAACGCTGCTTCAAGAAAGTTTGCACGCTTCTGATCCTTATTCGGTTCTCCTTTTTTGTTAGTTGCAGTGTTTATATTGTTAATGACTTCACCAGACAACTGCTCAATGAATGCAACCATATCTGTTGTAGCCTTAGCGTTACCATTGTCCTTACGAAGATTCGCCCAACACTGAGAGATACACTGTGTGAAAAACTTTCCCTTGATAGACTCCACATCACCAAAACGATGTATAACAACAGCATGTACCTTAAGAGCGTCATCGTAATCTCTAAAGATTGCATTGCTGTCACCACTATCAGCATCCTTTGCCTTGATACGGTCTGTTCCAAGAGTCACAACCTGACATGCTGCTTGATAGTTATAGTGATTTTTAGTGAGTTTGTCAATCAAAGCCCAACCTGGATGTGGATTATCATCAATCAACATACGCTTCTGCGCCATGTCCTTAGCCTTCCATGAAGTATTATTGAGATTCATCTGAGCAAAGGCATCACAAGGATTGTAATAGCCAAAAGCATCAGGAACGATAAATGTAGCCATGATAATACCCCAATCCTTTGGGTCGATTTGGCTTAGATACTCCATTCGTCCATTACCATTGATAATCGCCAAACCATCCATATCAATCTCTTCCTGTGGGTTTTTGAAGGATACCAAATCAAGACCTGCCGCAAATGCTGTTCTAACGGAGCATACTGTAAGAGCTTCTTGTGCGCCATACATCAGAATGGATTTTCCTGTCTTTTCTTTGTCCTTTCCATGGTCACGATTAGCAGTAGGTTTGTAGAATTTGACTCCACTTTGTATTGCGAGGTATATCAAAACTCCCCAAATATTGCCGTCTGTGTCTGTAAGAGCATGATAACGCTCATCTTTTTTGATACGCTCTCTTTCAGACTTCTCAATGCCAGTGATATTGGCGAGTTCTTTTTCCTTTTCTTGTGAGTAGGTGGGCTTTGGTTTTACCCATATATCCTTTTTAGATGATGAAACAGTGGTTGAGTTTGTCTTAGCCTCCTTCTGGTTGTTATCACCATTTTCAGAATCCAACGGACGTGCGCCATTGTTCGCCAACTGCATTTCACCCTCAGTTGCCGGGTTTCCTTCTGGAGCAACTAAAACCTGGTTTTGTTGCTCGTTTACAATGTTATTTTCCATTGTCTATAAATTTTAATAAGCTCTTCTTCCAGTAAACAGATGGTAAGTTGAGCGATTCAACGATATTTTTGAATTTCATTATCTCTTGTGGTGTGTATGATTTAGCACCTGAGAGTATGCCGATTTTGTAGTGGTCACAATAGTTCATGCTCCTTTTTATCATGTCGAGGGAACAACCTGGATCAAGAATAGGCTCTATGCTTGCCCACGTAGATACTCCTGCATTGTGAAGTCTCTTCATTGCTTCTATACGCTGTTCGTTTGTGGATGCCCCTGGTTTCATATCATCACAACCTGTCAGACTAAAACCTACGCTAATCATTTCCTTGCATGAAAGATAGTTCTGTACGGAAGGATGGTCGAGCCAGTCTGCACGCTTTGTTAAGATTTGGCAAGGTACGCCCTGAGAAATAGCATAGTCAATACACATGGAATTAAGGGCTATAGTCTCAGGGAGGCACGGATCAGATACAAAATTGAAGTGAAGAGCACCATCTGCTTTTATCTGCTCCTTATACTTTTTAAGCTCAGACTGAAAAATCTTAAACGCCGTAGCTTCATCGACAAGTTGCTTTTTAAGGCGAACAGTCGTACCTCCTACAGTAGCCGACATAAGAGAATGGTAGTTGTAGCAGTAGAGACAGTTGTGAGGACAACCATTGTAGAGATTGCAAGCCCAAGGAGAATACTCGTTAGCCTTGCCATTGGGTTGGTAAAAAATTTTCATTAGCTTAATGTTGAATTCTGTTATTTTTATACTTGGCGTTGTTTCTAGCTTTCAGCAAATCCAAAGCAAGATCAGCATCGACTACGATTACTTTTCCATACTGGGAAATAGCTGCATTGATTACTCCGCTTCGTTTGATTCTCGTTGCTGTTGCAAGACTGCATCCCAGCAAGTCGCAGATCCCCTGAAGTCCATAAACATAATGTTTCTTGACTTCAACGCCCTCAACCTTTTCAGGGGAGAACGCTGCTTCTGCAAAGCACGCTTTGAGTCTTTCGAAAAACTCGTCAGGTGGCATAGCCATGATTGTGTTGTAGTGCATTTCGGTAGTTGTTTTGATGATTTTCGGTGCAAAGCTATAAGGTTTTAAACACCTCTGCAAGTATGAGTAAACCCAGTAAAAATTATGTTCTTCCCAGTAAAAAATAAAGTTGAATTGAGTAAAAAACACATGGATGGAACACTAAAAAAGCGTCATACTATGTCGTATAACGCTTAAATATAAATAGGCCCAAAGTCGTTTCTTGCTAGATGTACTATCACATAATCTTTTTAGTCTGCCTTGGCGAGTCTCTTCTGAATATCTACGAGGAGCTGCTTCAAGAAATCTTCGCTAACATCATCAAGCAAGTTTATGATTTTACTGCGGTATTGGTTCTTGTTCCACTTCTCCATCTGCAATGCTTGTGTCTCTGTGGCAGTTTCGATGTAGGGTTTCATGGTGTTGTAGTTCTTATGCCCAGTACACTTCATAACAGTCTCAGCAGGAATCCCCATGGCGAGAGAGCAGGAAACAAAAGTTCTTCTGGCATCGTGGTTGCTGATAATATCACAGAACTTATGGTTGTCCTCGTATCCCTCAGTACCTATATAGTAAACTTCTGTGATTATTCGGTCAAGACCAGCCTCCTTGGCTGCATCTTTTACTGCGTCATTTAATTTCTGAGCACTGGGAATATCAAACACCAATCCCTCTTTAGTCTCCTTGCCTTTATAGCGGTCAATAATTACTTGTGCTTCCTCTGTCAGTGGAATATAGAGGTGTTCTCCTGTCTTTTGGGCAAACATTTCAATACGCCCATCCAAAATGTGGACTCTGTTAAGCCTCATAAGGTCGGAAATTCTGAGAGACGTGAAAGCCATGAAGCACCAGAAATCACGCGCACGAGACAAACGCCCTGATTTGTCGTTCTGAAACTCAAAATGGGCAAAGTGTAGCAACTCATCATAGTGGAGAAAAGTTACGGTTTTAGGAAGTACCTTCAAGTTAGTCTCGAAATTAAGCACAGCAGTTGGCACCTCATAACCGTCTTTTGAGTCTATCCATTTCAAGAACCCCTTAAGCATTGTCACCTGTTTATTGATAGTACGGTTTCGATATTCATTCTTGATATACCACTCTCTCAATTTATACATGTGCTCCAGCGTTATCTTGTCAGGACGGATGCGAGGATTTGCTTTTGTAATGTGTAGAAACGCCTGTGTATATTTCTCTTTTGCTTGGTCATCCCAATTCTTTTCACGACCGCACTCTTCAAGAAACCATTCAATCATTTCCTTCATGCTCTTCTTTTTCGCTACAGGTATTGGCTCTGTTGAAGCTGCACCTCGTCCAAGTGCCGCATTGACCATTCTCTTCAACTCATCGACAGTAGGGACTGTATTTCGAAGAGCGCATTTGTCAAATACCGACGTTATCTCTTCTCGGTATTCCGCAATAGTTTGGTTTATCACGTCATGGGTATATCTCATACCTCGTACCTCGTGTGTTGTCCCTTTCTTGGCTCTGAGAAGGTCGTTGTCCCATTTTGCAGGATCTGCCCAAACGTTGGTGAAGAAAGAAACCTCACACTTACTCTGATTCCATCTTACTTTCAAGCCCACTTGACCAGTAGTACCTTTTATATAAGGTCTGATAGAAAATTTTATCTGTATCATTTGCGTATATATGTTTATGATGTCATTTTTGCATTGATATTTGTGGAACCCCAGAGGTTCCAATCACAATTTTTCAGCAAAATAAATCATAAAAGTTGATGCCGCCAAAGGTTCCGTGAGTCCTGACCAAACAAGATTATCAGTGAGCAAACATGATTGCCTGAGTATCTACATATCGCTGATTATCAGCTCATTCAAACTCTTACATGGTCTTCCGTTCTCATCTCGATAAAACCTCTCTCTCCGCCAAAATCAGTGTAACGAGTTGTAAAACAACAAGTTGCGCTGATTTTTATTTATATACATCGGACAAGCTACGGACTTTTTTAAGAGCACTGCTGTGAATAATACTTGCACAAGTCGGCAATCTCAGCATTGCCAGAAGCACAGGGAAGCCGTCGAATTACAAATAGGACAGGTATGACAAATATCAGAATCAAAGAATGGGGGGAGAAATGGGTTGAACGTTTCAACGAACTTTCTGCAAAATATGAAGTTCCATATTACACCCAATCTCCATTGAACTTGGTCGGAGATAGGATCGACATAATGTTTGTCGGCATTAATCCCAAAGGAGGCAACAAAGGAGTTACAAACCGCACCTTGGATAATTTTCTTGCAGGTAATGAATGTTGGGGACAAAGATTTTGCGGAAATAAGAATGTGTGGAAGTTTACGAATGGTGCAAGATTCTTTATGGGCTATGATGCTTCTAAACATGTAGACACGATAGACAATGATCACAAAGTGGTGTGGACTAATCTGACACCATTTCAATCAGACAAAGGTTTTACTGACTTGAAAGCCGAATTGCGAGACGAGGGAGTAAAATCTACGCTTGAACTCATCTCTATCTTAAAGCCGGAGAAAGTTGTATTTCTCGGTGGTAATGCCTTTGGCTTACTTGACAAATATGCTGATAATAACCTGAGACTACATTTTGAACATATAAAGGTTTTTGACAAACTCCCCTTGGAAATAGGACGGTTATACAACATACCTGCATATTATGTGAGTCACCCGTCCGGGAAGTGGCCGGTAAGTCATTGCTTTATCTCTGTATTCGTTTTCCTTCGCAACCTTATTGATATTTATGATAATGACAAACCTACAAAGTCCTTAAAAACGGTTGCAGAAAACATGAGAAAGGAATTTGCACTATGGCATGACCGAATTGAAACAATGTAAACAGCGCATCATGTGAACGAGAGAAACTTATTTTGCAAGTTCTCAGCAATAATCATTTATATTTAGGGCTATTCAGTTAATGCCATCTCCTCAGGAGACCATTTGATGCGATATTGCGATAAAAGCATCGAATATTGACACAAACCCCGAATTTTGCATTCATGGCAGCCCCGAAGGCCATGAATTCTCAATATTAGGGCACATCAATTCATTCCGACTATTACGGAATATAAAAAGTATATGGAAAACGTTGTCAAGCTGTGTTCCTTTTTTCCTGAACATCTTCCTTTGCAAGTTCTCGTGTAGCAAGTGCAACCTCGTTAGCCATATGGATGCCGAAGAAGATAAGCAAGGTTTCACTGAATTGGTTACGTGCAGCAATTCGTCCCACAACATAATGTAGCTTTTGATTGCCAAAACTCCCCTCCATAACCGTAGCTCGAAGATTGCCGATTATACGCCTGGTTGTATGAAGGTCGGCATCTTCATCTTTAGGCTTCGGCCCTTTACGCGCAAAGCATGTAATGATACCTTTGTCTGTGCGAAACGAAATCAAATAAGTATAGTGATAACTTACGCATCATACGTCTACATTTGCCTCTTGCGTGTATTACTACAGTCTATTTAAGTTTTTCGCTTTGAGCAGCCGTAATTGTAAGTGCAGATTTATAGCCTATTTTCTGTGTTTTTACCTTATTCGCGCAAAAATTGGAGAATAAAATCATATTTTTTCTTCCTTTTCTCGGGGAAATAATATCTTTGTATCGTATATATAGTTATCAAAATTATTGCTGTCCGATTAAACTCGACAACAATAAAAATAGTGTGCTCGACTGCTGATTTCCCGCGGTCGAGTATCTTTTTCTCATTTCCAAGCCCCCCTAATCAAAAAGTGATGGATCTGGAGGTGACTCCGCGACGGATTTCCACACCATTTCCCAGTCCTTTTCAGGACTATTGAACAAGCTATAGAAGTTGACGTAGTACATCAGAGCTATTCTTACCATCGTAGCCAATCCTGAGAAGCTCCATGATCTAGTCAAACCACTTTTCATAACCATCAGCAATAGATTAGCGATCAACGTCACCCATATCTGTATCTTAATCGCATTCGCACTCTCTCCATAGAAGTATTTGAGTGGGAAATTTTGCTTCAATTGCTTGAATAACAATTCAATTTCCCATCGTTGGCGATAAATAGCTATAATCTCGGTAGGGTCAAACTCCATATCATTGGTAAGCAGCGTAATAAGCCTTCTTTTTTGAACATCTGCATAGGTAATTAGCCGTGCCTTGTGTGTTATGGATTGCCCATCTTTAAGCAATTTAGTAAACTCCACGTATTGTATTCGAACTTCCATATATCCTTCAGGAGTCTGATACATAACATCTTCCAACACCTCGTAGCGTAGGCTCTTTTTCATCTTTGTGACGTAAATAACACCTCTTTGAGTTAATTCTTCAAACTTCTCATAATTGATATAGGCACGATCCATGGCTACAATATCACCCTTAGATAGCCTGCCTGGACGAAGCATAAAAGAGTCGTTTGTTGCTGCAGATGTAAATTTGATATCAGAAGGTATGCCTTCGTTGGCATGTATGACCGTGTGAACCTTTATTCCCCCTTTCTTCTTGCCTATTTTAGGATGACGACCTACACCTTTGAATATCAGATTAGAGAACAAGGAAATGGTGGTTGAATCTATAATCTGTAGCCGCTTCATCCACTTAGGGGTCTTACGGCTTCGGCTGTCCGAGCAAAGTCGAGAGTGGTAAGTAGTATATAAAGAGCGATATATCTCCTCAAAGATGGCTTCAGGACGTCTTTTATTGGCGTCAGCCAGCGTACTTCTTCGGGGCATAGTGACTAGACGCAAATGAACTAGTTTGCGAGCCTCGGCTAACATAGAGGTGGATATCTCTCGTAAGGAGTCAAAACGCATAATGACTGCATAGAGCATCACTACTAGGTGAGACCAGCAGTTAAAGCTCTTGACGTAGCGCTCACCATCATGCTGCTGGCTAATTTGAAGAATTTTACTACGATCAAGCAGATTTATGACTTGACTATAGAGCGGCTGTCCGCTAAAATGTGTACTTTTACCCATGGTTATGTTGTTGGTGTGGTAACTTACAAAATAACCATAAAGGGCTGAATCCACAAAATGGAAACAGCCCTTTATTATTTCAGCTTAAAAAGTTTCATCGGACAGCAATAAAATTTAATTGGAGTG
>OIXA01001076.1_pt1 | contig 36304 bp, 31 predicted proteins | sample 1587721 | NCBI WGS metagenome assembly OIXA01 (sample SAMEA3888900, study PRJEB22519) | human gut metagenome | biome: human gut; feature: human-associated habitat; material: faeces | place: Denmark | collected 2013
TTCTGAGAAGAATATGTCAGCTTTCGCTGACCAGAATCACGCACCAAGTCTCACGCGCGTTCGACTTGAATTAATCAGATATTTTTCAACAATCTCTTTTAATTTCTCCGGTGTCTTTTCATACCATGTGGCAAACACGGTGTTTTCCTGCTGAACGGTTTTTCCAACTTCCATGAGAAAGTCCGGGATATCGCTTTCTTTAATCATGCCCCAGGATTCGCCAAATGCCTCCTGACCCTGTCTGTCACAGCCGTTCACATGAAGCGTAAATACCGGCTCTGTCACACCGTCAATTCTCTTTACTCCGCCGTGGAAACCGATCTTTCCGATCTGATGTGTCCCACAGGATGAAGTACATCCGGAAATATGGATCTGCGGCAGTACACCGTCCGCAAAATCATATTCTTTTGCTGTCTCAACCAGTTTTCTTAAAAGTCCCTGGGAATCACGCACACCAACCTGGCAGATCGTTGCTCCGATACAGGATACGGAACTTTCGAATAAAGTTTCTGCTCCGTCATCCGTAGCTGCAAGCACTTTTTCTGCTTCTTTTGCCGTCAGGTTGATGATATAGACTGTCTCATCCGGTGAAATGCGGATTTCTGCATCCGATACATTTTTGATGCTTTCATAGATCTCGCCAAATTTCGACACTTTCGGCACACCGCCGATCGGATGATATTTTACTGCATACAGTCCCGGCTGTTTCTGTGCCACGATTCGTTTGTTTTCTGTCTGAAGTTCACCGTCGGCTGCTTTTTCTGTACCGGAAACAGCAAGGTTCAGATCCAGTTTTTCATTTTTCTTTACTTCTTCGAGTTTCTCCAGAAATGCCTTCACATAGCCTTCGCTTCCCAGTTTTTCCTGCATATAACGTGTTCTGGCTTTTCCGCGGTTCTCATAGTTTCCGTATGCCAGGAAGGTATTGACCATCGCCTGCACATAATACAGGATCTGTGACGGCTCTACGTTTTCTGCCACTTTCACACCCATGCGTGGATTGTTGCCCAGTCCGCCCGCACTATATACGTTAAATGTTCCGTCCTCTGCTGCTACAAATCCAAGATCACGGAAGGTCGCATGTGTCACATTGGCCGGAGAATTTGAAAATCCGACTTTCAGTTTTCGCGGCATGGTCACTTTATCTGCGTTTTTCAGAAGATAATCAGACACAGCCTCTGCATAAGGCAGTACGTCAAAATATTCTCCCATTTCTACGCCGGAAAGCGGAGAACACATCACATTTCGCGGGAAATCTCCGCCACCGCCTTTTGTGATGATACCAACATCCACTGCTTTTTCCATGATATCACAGACGCTGTCTTTGTCCAGATCATGCAGCTGCACTGCCTGGCAGGTCGTAAAATGTGCTTTGTCCACATGATACTGTTCTACCATCTCTGCGATAAATTTCAGTTTTTCTTTTGTCAGTCTTCCGCCCGGCATACGCAGACGCAGCATGCTTGCCTCGCCGCCTTTCTGGGCATAGCTTCCGTATCCTCCGGAAAATCCTTTGTATTCTTTCACGCTTACTTCTTTCGCATAAAATTTTTCTGTCATCTCCTTGAATTTTGGAAGAGATGCTCTCCATTCCTGAATCAGCTGTTCCATACTTGTTCTCCTCATATTATTTATTCTTTTGTTTTAAACAAATGATGTCATAAAGATACTCCTGAGCAAATTTTCACTCCTGCCACCGCTTAGTGCTCCGTGCAGTTGAAGCGGGGGAATGCTTCTCTGCGATAAAGTTATACAAATTGCTTTTTGCAGAGTAAGACACTCCATTTTACATCATGCTTTCTTTATACCATAATTTCAGTATGTTTCATAGGTATTATTTGAAATTCTTTTAAATTTCTCCGAAAATCATCGGACGTTTCGGTGGTTGCGTCTCGGAAAACCGGTATGCACGCAGGAATCTCTCTTCTGCCTGCCCGGCTTTTTCCTGATCATTTGCATGCAGAACCGCCAGTGTCTCGCCTTTTTCGACATAATCTCCGACTTTCTTTTTCAGCTCCAGTCCTACCGAAAGGTCGATCACACTGTCTTTTGTCTCTCTTCCGCCTCCAAGAAGCAGGGAGCAGACTCCGATTTCATCACACTGGATATGAGAAATATAGCCGCTCTGCGGCGATGGTACTGCAATCTGCATAGAGGCTGCAGGCAGTTTCTCCGGATGAGAAACTTCTTCTCCTGTGCCGCCCTGTGCTTTGACAAATGCTTCCAGTTTTCTAAGTGCATCTCCATTCTGGATGGACTGCCGCAGCATTTTTTCTGCGGAAGCGACATCCTCTGCCTTTTTGCCGGCGATCAACATCCGGCTTCCGAGTGCCAGAACCAGCTCCGTGAAATCTTCCGGACCGCTGCCGTTCAAAGTTGCGATCGCTTCCTTTACTTCCAGAGCATTTCCGATTGCATAACCAAGCGGCTGATCCATATCGGTGATCAGTGCATGCATCTGACGCCCTGCATTTTTGCCGATCGTCACCATCTCTTCTGCCAGAGCAAACGCATCTTCTTCGCTTTTCATAAAAGCTCCGCTTCCGGTCTTGACATCCAGAACGATCGCATCGGCACCGGCAGCCAGTTTCTTGCTCATGATCGAGCTGGCGATCAGTGAAAGATTGTCCACGGTCGCCGTCACATCCCGCAGGGCATAAAGTTTTTTGTCAGCCGGAGCCAGATCTGCCGTCTGTCCCATGATCGAAATGCCGATCGTATTGACATTCTTTATAAACGTTTCCACCGGGATTGCCGTTGAAAATCCGGAAAAGCTCTCCAGCTTGTCGATCGTGCCGCCGGTATGCCCAAGGCCTCTGCCGCTCATTTTCGCTACCGGAATTCCGCAGGAAGCTACAAGCGGAACAAGTGCCAGCGATGTTTTGTCCCCTACACCTCCTGTCGAATGCTTGTCAACTTTAATCCCATGGATTGCCGAAAGATCCAGCCGCTCTCCGCTGTCCGCCATGGCAAGCGTCAGATTTAAGGTTTCCTGTTCATTCATCCCTCGAAAATAAATTGCCATCATCAGTGCAGACATCTGATAATCTGGGATTTCCCCATTTGTATAACTTCGGATCATCCAGTCAATTTCTTCTTTTGCTAATCTTTCCCCATCTCGCTTTTTCCTGATCAGATCATACATTCTCATAATAAAACCCCCAATCCGCGGAAAAAATCTGATATCCTGCACCTCTGCTGTCCGCCGGAAGCTGTATCAGACCAAACGCACAAAACGCCGGCTTTCGCCAGCGTTTTGCTTACTTAGTTAAAATATACCATTTCATCTGCCGGCGGTTCGCACGGTTCTACCTTGCTTGCATACAGCACAGGACCTTTTCCGCGATAAAACTTATCGTATTCAAATGCTACCCTTGCAGTGACCATAACCCACTGTCCATGTTTCAGCTGCGGAGCGATCGGACTCTTACAGATGTAGCCGATCATCTGCATATCATCTGCACAGCAGGTCATCGCTTTTCTTCCCGGCACAAAATAAGGTGCCTCTTTGTTTTTGCTCTTCATGGCACGAGCCTTGAACTTCACCGTTTTCCCCACGTATTTGTCCGGATGGTCATCCATATCCACATAGAAGATACCGTAATCCACATCTTCTATTTCGATAATCGGAGCATCCATATCGTACGGCGTGTTTTCCTCAAACAGGTCGATCAGTTCACCATCCTCATCCTCAAAGCTGATATCACAGGAAGGATTGACAACCTTGATGCCTCTTCGATAATTGGTCAGCGGATCACTTGATTTACAGCGATTGAAGATCACCATATCTGCATTCTGCACCATCTCTGAGAACAGAGACTGCATATTTGCACGGTAGATCTGATAGCTGCTGCCGTCTACGATCACGATCTCCTGAGAAATGCCCCATCCAAGCGGCAGTTTCATCGCACGCAGTTTGTTGACACCCCAGAGCGGATTGTACTCAAGCAGCACTCGCTCCGGATGATATTTGCGATGCAGAACACGGAGGTTCTCAAATGTAAAATCCTCCGGCTCTTCAATCTTCTCGACAACCGTGTTGTATTTCAGAAGTTCTTTCTCGTCGTACTCCTCCTCACCCTCTTCGCAGGTGATCAGAAGTGTTGTTCCTTCTATTTGAAAGTAATCCTGTTTCGCAGTAAAATCCAGAAAAGAAGTTTTGCCGCTCTCCAGGACACCGGTCACAAGATAAACCGGTGTTGAAATATTAAAATCACTCATCTTTTTTTACCTTGTTCCTTATTTCGCAAACCACAGCTGCTCTAATTTTGCTTCATCCAGTTTGGAACCGATCACACAGATACGTCCTGTGTATTCTGCACTTCCCTCACGGATATCCACTTCTTCCGGAACCATGTCAAAATAAGTCCAGACACCGTCTTCGCTCTCCAGCATACCTTTTGCACGCAGGATCATTCCGTAAGAATCGTCTTCTGACAGAATTTTCAGAATCTTTTCAATCTCTTCACGGCTGTATTTACGGACGGTTTCCTTACCCCAGCTTGTAAATACCTCATCTGCGTGATGATGGTGATGATGATGTCCCTCGTGGTCATGGCAGCCACAGGTGCAGCCCTCTCCATGGTCATGATGATGCTCATCGTGGTCATGATCCTCATGATCGTGATGATGCTCATGCTCTTCATGGTCATGGTCGTGATGATGGTCATGATCACAGCAATGGTCATGCTCTTCTTCTACATGAGAAAGGTCGATCTTCATTCCTTCGATCGTGTCTAGGATCTTCTGTCCACCCAGATCTTCCACCGGTGTTGTGATGATCGTAGCATCCGGATTCAGTTCACGGATCAGTTCGATGGCAGCTTCGATTTTTTCCGGTGTTGCCTTCTTTGTATCGGTACGGCTCAGGATGATCGTGCCGGCTGCTTCTACCTGATTCTTGAAGAATTCACCAAAGTTCTTCAGATACATTTTGCATTTCAGAACATCGACAACCGTAACGGCACTGTTCAGTTTCACTTCTCCGTCTGCTTCCAGATGCAGATTTTCAACTGCATGGATAACGTCAGAAAGTTTGCCGACACCTGACGGCTCAATCACGATGCGGTCCGGGTGATATTTCTCTACCACTTCTTTCAAAGCAGTTCCGAAATCTCCTACCAGAGAGCAGCAGATACAGCCGGAATTCATTTCCTTAATCTCGATTCCTGCATCTTTCAAAAATCCACCGTCAATACCGATCTCGCCGAATTCATTCTCAATCAATACCACCTGCTGTCCTTTAAATGCATCCTGTAACAGTTTTTTGATCAGGGTCGTTTTACCTGCACCCAAAAAACCGGAAATAATATCAATCTTTACCATAATAACTTCTACATCTCCTTTATCCATTTCGTCCATCCATCGGACGACATTCTGCCCCGATTATACAACCTGATTTTGATTCTGTAAAGCAGACACCAGATTTGTCAGGCATTCAGAATGGCATTTATTTTCTCATCTTTTTCTTCTTTTGTGATAATGCCCATCTCGAACTGCTGCTCGATTTTTTTGATCTCTTCAAAATTTTCTACTTTTTTCTTTGCAATATTCAGCTTCTGCTCATATTCTTCCTTAGAAATAATTTCCATGGCAAGTGCTTTGTCGAGAACGCCTTTTTCCTGTTCAAAAGACTCTTCCGCTTTTGTCTTCTCACGAAGAAGTGTATTCTGTTTTGCTCTCTTCTCTACTTCCGCCAGCTGATTTTCCAGCTCCTTTTTCTTTGCCTGATCCTGTTTGATGATCGTCAGGAAATCAGAAACATCAAACACCGGCTCTTCGTCCTCATCAGATTCTTCTGCAACTTTATCTTCTGCCGGCTCTTCGGATACTTCTTTTTCTTCGTCGATCGTTTCTGCTGTATCTTCTGCTTTCACTTCATCGATGGTTTCATCAGCTGCTTCTTCTTTTGCTTCATCGACCGTTTCAGCTACTTCTGCCTTTACTTCGTCAATTGCTTCTTCCTTCACTTCATCGATCACTTCTGAAGATTCTGTTGCTTCGGTTGTTTCATTTTCTGCTGTTTCCGGTTCTGCATCATCCATATCTGCTACAAATTCTGCATATTTCTTTCCGATCTGCAGATACTGTGCATCCATTTCTTTCTCTAATTCACGGATCTGTCTTTTCAGACCGGTGATCTCCATTGTATCCTGTACACTTGTCTCAACAACTGTTTTTACATTGTTTGCTGATGCGGCAATGTTTTCTCCCACATCCTGTACCTTTTTTAAAGCTTTGTCAAAAAATCCCATGATATCAACCCCTGTCTTATTGTGTGTAAATGCACATCGATTCTGCTAAGTAAATATCATCCAAACCGACCAGAATCGCATGCCAAGTCTCGCATACGTTCGACTTGATTTTAGAGTTCTATGTCTAATATAACACACCCGAATCATTCTAACAAGTCCAAAGGCGTACACCGGAGAAAAAAGCACAGCCAATTTTTGATTCCTGAACTCAACACAAATTACGGTCAACAAGTGGGACTTCTCTTTTGTGCAAACTGCACGAAAAAAGCACCGTCCCCGATGCTCTCTACTTGTCATCCAAAACAGTGCTTTTATAGTGCGCGATCAGGGGTTCGAACCCTGGACACCCTGATTAAGAGTCAGGTGCTCTACCAACTGAGCTAATCGCGCATCTTTGGTTGTCTGTGTTACGTTCTCCGTAACGACAAGATTTATTATATAATAAGGTTTTTAAAAATGCAAGTACTTTTTTTACTTTTTTTCATATTTTTTTATTTTTCTCATATATTGATATGGGGGTTGAATTTATGAGCCATATTATCCATTATGTTACAACCAATTTCAAAAAAATCTTTTATACTGTCTGCACAGAGATTATCTCCTACATTCAAGGCACAGCTCTGCATTTTGTCCTGGTCGCTGCCTTTCTCGGAACACTGAATCATTTCCTGTATTTTTTATCCGGGCAGTCTCCAATCGTTGCACTTTTCTGCCCGGTTAATGAATCCGTGTGGGAACATTTGAAACTTTTATATTTTCCTTTTTTATTCGTAAGCATATGGGAATATCTGTCTCTGCATCCGGTTGTTTTACCGTTCTTTTACTGTCGGTATCTGGGTGTGCTTCTCGGAATGTTTTTTACTGTTTCTGTTTTTTACACATATTCCGGGATTCTCGGCCGGAATTTCCTGATCTTAGACATCCTGCTTTTTTATTCCAGTGTAATATTTTCATTTGGAATGTCTGAATATATTTCCGGCAAGACCCGTTCTCCTCACGAGACAGAACCTGGCTTTGTAGTCTCACTCTGGTTGATAACATCATTTTTCTTCTTTGTATTTACATGTTTTCCGCCAGATCTTCCGTTATTCTATTCAGCATAAGTACAACAACCATCAACACATTTCCCTACATATATAATTAATTATTCACACCATGATGTGCAACATAGCTGTTAAGATCCAATGCTTTGAACACATATCCCTGTGACTGATAATATTCAATAATTTTCGGCAGCGCTTCCACAGTTGTATCTTTTGTCTCGGAATCATGTGACAGCAGGATGATATTATTGTCATGGAAACTGGTTGCCTGATCCACAAGCTGTTCCGTTGTTCTCACGGCCCCGTCTCCCGAACTTCCATTCCAGTCATAATATTGATATCCTCTTGCCTGAACCTCCTGCGTAAGCGTTGTCATAATTCCCTTTGTGTAACTTGCAGATATGGTATTCGAAGATCCTCCCGGAAATCTGATAAAACACGGAACATAGCCGATCTCTTCTTTTACAAGCTGTCCAATCTGGTCAAGATCCTGAAAATATGCATCAACAGATGCATACACCTTTGCGTAATCATGAGAATATGTATGCATTCCGATCGTATGTCCCTTATCATAAGCCTTTTTGATCATATCTTTATATTCCGGCATGGCTCCTGTAACAAAAAACGTTGCTTTCGCATTGTATTTATCCAAAATGTCCAGCACCGCCTGCGTATTCTTAGACGGTCCGTCATCCAACGTCAGATAGACAACTTTTTCATCCGATTGTTCTGTTGTACCCACTTTTCTTCCTGGTTGAACTGCAAATTCACTTCTGTCATCTGCCTGATCTTTTTGGCCTTGATTTTCTTTATTGGATGCATCAGTTTCATTCTCATTGATCGTAAGTTTTTTTGCAGTTGCTTCTTTCTTTGATACTGCCTTTTTACTTTCCGTCTCGGCCGTTGTCATCGTTTTACCGGCATTCTTTTTTATAACATGCCCGCCGATTCCCACACCTATGATCACTGCTGCTATGCAGACTGCTGCAATCAGAATCTTTCTCTGTGCACGATCTTTTCGTCTTCTATTTTTTAACTTTTTCCTGCTCATACTTTTTTCCTCTTTAATTTTCAACTTTATTCTCACTTTTAAGTAATTGCTTTTTCTTTTTTACTATCATACCGCTTTTTTCCTTTTTATCAAGCCTTTTCTTGAGACTTTTTCACTACAATGTAGTATTGTAATAAATAGATTATCACTTACAAATGTCGAAAGGAGTTTTTAATATGAGTGAAAATGGAATTAAAGTCTGTCCTGTCAGCTGCAAAATCGAACATCACGCCATGATGTTCGCATTTCTCGCCAAACATGCAATTGAATTATGCGGTGAAGCCGGAAAAGACGCAATCCTTGCCGGAATGACTACCTATGGAAATGAGCGGGGTGCCCGCATGGCGGCAAATGCACTCGCACACGGTGATGAACTGACTACCATGACCAATCAGGCATACAGTGAATGGAAACCAGATTGCGCCGGACAAATGGACTTCGGAACGCTTCGCACCGAACCGACACTTCAGACTTACATTGCAAAATGTGCATGGTGTGAAGCATGGAAAAAGCATAACATTACCGAATATGGGAAATATTATTGCGTCAATGTAGATAATGCCGTTTACCAGGGTTTCCGTTCCGACTTCGTCTGTACACCGACTGCCACATCTATGAGCTGGGGCGGCAAGCGTTGTGAATTCGACTGGGGACACCCGCTCTCGCAGGAAGAGGTAAAAGAACTGGCTGAGAAAAAGGCCAAACTTGGGACTTCCTGTATGAAAGATTTTAATTTCCACACAGCACATTTAAAATATACCGTCAGTCAGGCTCTGATCCTGAATCTTGGTGAAAAAGGGGAAGAGGCAGTTAAACTTGCGCTTGCTGATTATGTAGATACATTTGGACAGGAATATCTGGATGTACTGAACGGTCTTTATCCGGTTGAATAGAATTTGCTGCTTATTGACATTGTTTTTTACTTTTCATATAAGAAAGCTATGAAATCTATTTACATCCTGTTTTTCTATGCTAAAATGATAGATAAACACCCGATTCTATGAGGAGGTATCTATATTTTGAATAAACTAACAACCGAACATACACCTGACAATATTATTGCCAGCTGGCTCGACGATCATCAGGAAGAACTTGTACATACTGCCGATTACATTTTCCATCACCCGGAACTTGCATATCAGGAGACACTTTCTTCCAAATGCCTGGCAGATTATCTGGAAAGCCAGGGATTTAAAATAACATGGAAAACAGCCGGTATCGACACCTCATTTACCGCAGTCTGGGGAAGTGGAAAACCACTCCTTGGATTCCTGGCTGAGTACGATGCTCTGGCAGGTGTCGGACACGCCTGCGGACACAACCTGCTTGGAACTGCTGTTGCCGCAGCGGCCTGCGCATTAAAAGCCGATATGGAAGCAACCGGTGCTGCCGGAACGATCCGCGTCTACGGCTGCCCGGCCGAAGAGATCATGTCCGGCAAGATCGTGATGAACGATCAGGGAGTCTTTGATGACCTCGATGTTGCTATTACCTGGCATCCATTCGACCGCAACCGTGTCAGCAACGATATCTGGCAGGCACAGGATATTAAGAACTACACATTCCACGGAATCAGTTCACATGCCGCCAAAGCTCCTGAAAAGGGACGCAGTGCCCTCGACGCCGCTGAACTTATGAATGTAGGCGTCAATTATCTCCGTGAGCACGTACCGGGAGATGTCCGCATGCATTATGCCTACATTGATAACGGCCTTCCGGCAAATGTTGTTCCGGATATCGCGAAGACAAATTATTTCATCCGCTCCTACTTACGTTCCCGCACCGAAGATGCAAGCGAACGTGTAGACAACTGCGCAAGAGGTGCCGCTCTTATGACAGACACCACCGTCGATATCGAACTGGTTGCAAGCTGCAGTGAGATGAAAGTTAACCGGGTACTGACAGAATTATATTACGATGCCATGACCCAAGTCCCGACACCGACTTATACACCGGAAGAACTGGATTTCGCAAAGCAGATTACAGAAGAAGCCGGGCTCATCAATGACGGGACACTATTCTCCGGCCTGGAACCGCTTGAAGATGAGCCGGTTCCGATCGCTATCGGCACAGATGCTTCACAGGTCAGCCACACGATTCCGCTGATCACCTTAAGTGCCGCTACGATGTGTAAAGGCACCCCGCTTCATCACTGGGCTGCTGCCAAACAGGCCGGTATGACTATCGGACAGAAAGGTATGCTCTATGTTGCAAGATGTATGGCAGAAGGTACGAAATTATTGATGGAAACACCGGGAAGTATTGAGAAAGCGTGGGAGCTTCATAAGCTGACTCCTTAAAGCTTCTGTTCATAAGGAGACGGAGGATTTTTATAAATTCTCCGTCCCAAACAAAAAAACTATAACATTTTATCCCCCAAGGAGGTTATAACTATGGTCACAAAAAAAGCGAGATCATTCTTCTTGCCGTAAAACCACAAAATGCACCAGAAGCTCTGTCACAGTGCAAAAAAGCCCTGGATGGAAAAGCTTTGATGTCCATCGTAGCCGGTGTCACTGTCGAGAGACTCCAGAATATGATCGATGGCACACCTAGAATTTTAAGACTTCTTCCTAACACCCCTGCAATGGTATTCGAAGGTGCATTTGCACTCTGCTCCGGCAACGATCTGACAGAGGACGAATTAGAAGCAGCAAAATCTATCTACAGCACGATCGGTGTGGTAGAAATGATTCCGGAGCACCTCTTAGATGCAGCCTGTGGCTTAAGCGGCGGAGGTCCTGCTTATGTAGCTATGTTCATTGAAGCCATGGCTGACGGCGGTGTAAAACAGGGACCCCCGCGTGCAACGGCATACCGCCTTGCAGCACAGACCTGCCTTGGTACTGCAAAGATGATTCTCAAAAAAGGAATCCACCCGGGCGAGTTAAAAGACATGGTTACATCACCGGGCGGAACAACCATCGAAGGCTGCGAAGCTCTCGAAAAGGCTGGTATGCGTGGTGCTGTAATTGAATGCATCAATGTAAGTACAGAAAAATCCCGTTCATTATAATCATTGTCATTCTATGTCGATTAATGCGGCGGAATTATCAGACAAAAGAGGAGTTATCCACAGTTTCCCGTGGATAACTCCTCTTTTGTTGGGGATAACTGGAATTACTCTGCAAAATTTGTCGTTAAAATAAGCCGGGAGATTTTCAGAAATCTACCGGCCTATTTTACATTTTTTCTACATTTTCATCCTCTTTATCACCTTCAACCGTGTAAATTCTTCTCTTTCCTTCTCCTCCAGCGCATTACTGATCGTATGCACCAGATTCGTATACATCGGTATCGTAATATTCTTAAGCGCATTCGCCCGCTTCTGTGTCTTCTTGATATTTGCCGCCAGACGGTACGCCGAGTTTTCCACCTCTGCCAGCTTGATCGTAAGCTCTTTCACTTCCCGGAAGGCTTCTCTTGCGATATCCACCGACTCATGCGTTGTGCTGAACGAATACGTCAGATCATTCTGTTTCGCATCGTACTTAATGTGCGGAATCTCGGTTCCCATGATACTCCTGGTCTGCATCTTCAGAGAGTCTTCGATCGGAACGGTAAATGCCAGCTCCTGAACTTTGCTGATTCCATGTTCGATATTGGCACGCTGCAGGCAGGCGTATGCTTTTGTAAATGTCGCATCGATCTCTTCCTGAATATCTTTTGCCTCATCGATCAGTCCCATCAGTTCTTTCAGAAGAATATTCCGCTTCTTATCCATCAGATCGTAGCCCTGACGCGCAAGCATCAGAGAATTCTTCGCAAGCATCAGATTTCCCTTGGTAGGAAATTCTCTCGGATCCATATGCATCCCTCCTACTCTTCTGTCTCCAGCGTATCCCGCGTATCCTTCCAGTACTTCTCAATCAGCTTCGTATCAATACGGTCCAGTTCTTCCTTCGGCAGAAGTCCAAGCAGTTCCCATCCAAGATCCAAAGTCTCCATCATCGTACGGTTCTCCGTCGGTCCCTGCCCGATATAACGTTTTTCAAATTCTTCACCGAACTTCAGATACTGCTTGTCAATCGGCGACAATTCATCCTCGCCAATAACGGAAGCAAGGTTTCTCGCCTCTCCGACCTTCGCATAAGCGGAGAATAACTGATTTGCAAGATCCTGATGATCTTCCCTGGTATATCCTTTTCCGATGCCGTCCTTCATCAGACGCGAAAGCGATGGCAGGATACTGATCGGCGGATAGACTGCCTGACCGTGAAGATTACGGTCCAGTACGATCTGTCCTTCTGTAATGTATCCGGTAAGGTCCGGGATCGGATGTGTGATATCATCATTCGGCATCGTCAGGATCGGAAGCTGCGTCACCGAACCATTTGCCCCGTCCACAATACCGGCACGTTCATAGATCGTTGCCAGTTCACTGTATAAATATCCCGGATATCCTTTTCTTGACGGAATCTCACCACGCGAAGACGATACTTCACGCATGGCTTCTGCAAAGGAAGTCATATCCGTCAGGATAACCAAAATATGCATATTTTTCTCAAATGCCAGATACTCTGCTACCGTCAGTGCTACCTTCGGCGTGATCAGACGCTCCACCACCGGGTCATTCGCCAGGTTCAAGAACATACACACATGGTCTGCCACACCGCTTTCCTCGAATGTCTTACGGAAGAATTCCGCCACATCGTGCTTCACACCCATTGCTCCGAATACAACTGCGAACTGTTCATCCGAATTGTCACCAAGCGAAGCCTGCTTGACGATCTGTGCCGCAAGCTGATCATGCGGAAGTCCGTTTCCTGAGAATATCGGAAGCTTCTGCCCGCGGATCAGTGTCGTCAGTCCGTCAATTGCCGAGATTCCGGTACGGATATAGTTTCTCGGGTATTCCCGTCTGACCGGATTCAGCGGAAGTCCGTTTACATCCCGCTTCTCAGCATCTGTGATCGGTCCAAGGCCATCGATTGCTTCCCCGATCCCGTTAAATGTACGGCCCAGCATTTCCTCTGACACGGCAACTTCCATCGGATGTCCCGTAAGCCTCGTGTGGGTATTATCCAGCGACATATTTTCCGTTCCTTCAAATACCTGGATCACGGCCTTATCTTCATCCAGCTCCACGATACGTCCCATTTTCCTCGTATCATGATCTACAATAAATTCCACGATCTCATCGTAAAATGCATTTTCCACGCCTTCCAGTACGACGAGAGGGCCATTAATGCTGCTCAGTCCAAGATATTCTATTGCCATCTTACGTCCCTCCCTTTACGCATTTTTCTCGATGACGCGGTTATAAAAGTCATCAATATCCAGTTTATACAGATCCAGTAACTGCAGATTGTCATTCGGCACATCATACTTGATCGCAATGACCTTCTCAAATATACCTTCTGCCTTCAGCACCGACATCGGCATCCCCATCGCCACCAGTTTCCGGCTCGTCTTATACAGATACAGAATAACATCCATCATCTTGAACTGCTTCTCAAGTGATACACACGTATCATCCTTATGAAATGCATTCTGCTGCAGGAATCCCAGACGAATCACCTTCGCAATCTCCAGGATCAGCTTCTGGTCATCCGGAAGCACATCCCCGCCGATCAGTTTTACAATCTCCATCAGGCTGCTCTCCTGGTTCAGGATCGCCATCAGACGGTTCCGGTAATCAACGAATTTCGGCGATACATGATCCGAATACCAACCGCTTAAGTCGTTCAGGTATTCACTGTAACTTGTCAGCCAGTGGATCGCAGGGAAATGTCTCGCATACGCCAGTGATTTGTCCAGTCCCCAGAAACAGCGCACGAAACGCTTCGTATTCTGCGTAACCGGTTCAGAGAAATCTCCTCCCTGCGGAGATACCGCTCCGATGATAGAGACCGATCCTGTCGCACCATTTAACGTCTGCATCATGCCGGCTCTTTCATAGAATGCCGACAGTCTCGATGCCAGATACGCCGGGAATCCTTCCTCCGCCGGCATCTCTTCCAGTCGTCCCGAAAGCTCTCGCAGTGCCTCTGCCCATCTGGATGTCGAATCCGCCATGATCGCCACATCATACCCCATGTCACGGTAATATTCCGCCAGTGTCAGTCCGGTATAAATGGACGCCTCACGGGCAGCTACCGGCATGTTCGATGTATTGGCGATCAGCGTCGTTCTGTCCATCAATGGATTGCCCGATTTCGGATCGACCAGCTCCGAAAACTCTTCCAGAACCTGTGTCATCTCATTTCCACGCTCGCCGCATCCGATATATATGATAATATCCGCATCCGACCATTTTGCGATCTGATGCTGGGTCATCGTCTTACCCGTTCCGAATCCTCCCGGGATCGCAGCCGTTCCACCTTTTGCAATCGGGAACATCGTATCCAGAATTCGCTGTCCTGTTACCAGCGGCACACTTGCCGGGAATCTCCGGTTCACCGGTCTCGGTACACGGATCGGCCAGTGCTGTGTCATCGAAAGTTCTCGTTTTTCTCCATTGAACAGTTCAATCGTAACCAGCGTCTCATCAATCGTATATTCACCATCCGGAACCACCGATACAACAGTCCCTTCTACTCCCGGCGGAACCATGCATTTGTGCACGATAGCCCGCGTCTCCGGCACTTCCGCAATGATCATTCCACCCTGTACCATATCGCCTTCAGCCACTGTGATATGCGTCTCCCAGAGTTTCTGACGGTCCAGTGCGTCCACACTGACACCACGGGTGATAAATGCCCCGCCCTTGTCAGCGATCCGCTCCAGCGGTCTCTCAATACCGTCAAAGATATTATTCAGGATGCCGGGTGCCAACGTAACCGACACTGCCGCTCCCGTACCTTCCACAAGTTCTCCCGGATGCAGTCCGGAAGTCTCCTCATACACCTGTACCGTCGTCCGGTCCTTATCCAGGGAAATGACCTCGCCAACCAGCTTTTCTTCTCCCACATGGACCATTTCCGACATCTTAAAATCCGTCTTCCCTTTCAGGTAAATGACCGGGCCGTTGATGCCATATATCTTTTCTGTCTTTCCGCTACTCACCCTTTACACCTCCCCGGAACTGGAATTTCTGGTATTCATTCTCCAGTGCACCTTTGAATGCATAGTCCACCAGGACATTCTTCTCAGGCACAACCGCACGCACCCCGCCGATAAAATCCACTTTGCTGATCGTCAGCGTCATTCCCGTACGTTCTTCCAGATATGTCTTCTTGTCTGCATCAGACGGATTGATATAGATCGTCATCGCCATCCCCGATGCAAACTGTGCTGCTTTCTCTATATAACGGATCAGAACTTCTTTATACTCTTCCGTTCTCATGAACGCCAGAAGCTTTAACTGCACTTCTTCGAACAGTTCCGTCTTAAGTTCTGTCTGCGTCTTTCCCATCTCACGTTTTAATTCAAGCTGCGCCTTTGACATTGCCATGTTCAGCTGCTGTTTTGCAGTCACACTCTCTGCACGCACTCTCGTCTCCGACTGCCGTCTGGCTTCGATCTGATGCTGTTCGAACACACTTCGAAGCGCATCCTCATGCTGCTTCACGATCGCATTCGCCTCCGCTCTTGCTTCTTCCATCGCCGCCGTCCGGATATGCGTGATCTTCTCTTCGTTTGTCAAATGTGCCACCTTCTTCCTGTCTATAATTTCAACCCTATCGCTTCATTTACATACGACGTGATAAAATCTTTCTTACGTCCGGTCCCGTGTCTGTCAGGAATCTCGATCAGAAGCGGCATCGTCCGCTCCAGCTTGATCTCGTCTATCAGGTCCGGGAATTCTCTTCCGAATTTCTCCGTCAGCAGAATCACACCTACATCCTTATCCTCCATGGCATTCTCGATCGCACACCGGAGTTCTTCTCTTTCATGTACCACGATTCCGTCTACCCCTGCGAGACGCATTCCTGTCAGAGTATCGATATTATCACTGATCAGATACATCTTCATCTTACAATTTACCTAAGATCATGAAGGAGATGATCAGTCCGTACAGACACACACCTTCTGCAAGACCTACGAAGATCAGTGACTTACCAAGTGCACTGGAATCCTCGCTGATTGCCCCAAGAGCCGCACTTGCTGCACTTGCAACGGCGATACCACCACCGACGCAGGAAAGACCGGTTGAAAGTGCTGCTGCCAGGTATCCGAATCCGGTTGCGTTCGATGCCGTATTGCCGGCTGCTTCTGCTGCCTGTACCGGATCTCCCGCAAAGAGCATGATTCCCGCGATCAGGACAGTACTAAAGAAGAAAAATACATTCGTGCCGATGGCTCTTTTATAACGCTTCTTCGTCCTCTGTCCGATCAGGAAATATCCGAATGGAATTACAATGCTAAGTAACAATGTTGCAATTAACAATAATCTAACTGTCAGGCTCATATTTTTGTCCTCCTGTAAATATATCTCTGAATTCTGTCTTATTATTTTTCCTCTACAGAACCTGCCACTGGCAGCTTCTTTCGAACGCATGGCGATTTATCCTCTGGATCACAAAATCACTTAAATCGTTTCTTTACTTTTCGTCACTCTGGCTGTGAAACGGCTTGAACTCCCGTCCGGTTCCCTTATAGAACCTGCTGAACATCTCATAATATTCCAGACGCAGTACCTGGATACCGACGACCAGACCTTCCAGTCCGCACACCAGCACATTTCCAAGCACGAACACGATCCAGTTCGTATGCCCCACACTTGCGCCGGATAACATCAGCACAACCTCCATCATCGCCGCATGGCTGACGGCAAATGCACCGATACGCACATAAGAAATGGTATTGGAGAAATAGCTCAGCATCGTCTCGAACAGTTCGAAGAACGCCTGCACGAAGAACATTACCTTGCCCTCTTCCATCTTCTTATGCTGCTTTGTCACCAGATTTCCCAGCGGTTCCTTGAATACGAACAAGATCACCGGAACTCCCAGGAAGATCACCATCAGGATATTGCCCGGAACCTTATGTCCCGTCATGTAAAGCACGATCGTCAGCACCAGGAATCCGTAGAACACCAGTCCCGCGATTCCATTATGGGAAAATAACATATTTTCCACATCATGACTCTTGATCGAATTGATCACGTTAAAGATCATCACCAGGATATTCAGTCCCATGCCAAATGCAATGGCAACCACAAATACTGTGTTGAGCTGTCCGATAAACGGCAGGTTCGTCATCGCATCCACCGGCCTTAACCAATGTGCCTGTATCACATCTTCGAATCCGAAGATACTTCCGAACATGAATCCAAAGAATGTTGAGAACAGTCCCGCAATGGATATGATCCCAGCCAGGTTGATCTTCTTAATCAGGTACAAAAGCCCGCCGAATACAAACAGGCATAAGCCCTGGCCGACATCCCCGAACATCGCACCAAAGATAAATGTATACGTCAGTGCCACGAACATCGTCGGATCCATCTCATCATTTGCCGGAAGCCCGTACATCCGGATGAACATCTCGAACGGCTTGAAGAACCTTGGATTCTTAAGCTTCGTCGGCGGCTCTCCAAAGAATTTCTCCTTGTCTTCTTCTACAACAACGAATACTTTATCATCATTCTTCGATTCCGCCAGGAATTTGTTCACATCATCTTCGCCCATCCATCCGCACAGGATGTAATAGTCTTCTTTATTATCTCCCTCTTCGATCCTTGCCGCCAGCTTGCGGACATCAAAGTTCGTAGCCAGTTCTTCCAGACGCGTCTTCGCACCTCGGAGCTTTGCGGCATTCTTTGCCATCAGCTCACTGATCTGTTTTTTAATCCCAGCAATCTCTTTCTGTTTTTCTTCAATTTCTTTTTCAAGCTCTTCACAGGCCTGCGCCGGCGTTCCTATGTATTCGGATGGAATTGCAATCCTTTCAAAATGTAAGGAATTGAATACCGAATCCACCTTACTGGAATCCGCATTCGATACGAAATAACATCCATATACATAATTTTCATTCCTCGTACCTTCGATAAATACCGCATTCAGATCATCAAATAAATATTTTTCCAGACGTTTGTAATAATTCACATCTACCCGTCCGAACCGGACTTTCATATATTTATACTTTAATGATTTCTGCATATCCAGTTCCAGTGTCCGGAACGGCTCCATGATCAGAAGCTTTTCTTTGTATTCATCTACCTGCTTCTTCGTTAACTCTTTCTTCTCCAGCAGATCCAGATAGTCATGATTGACATCCCGGATCAGGTTCAGCATATCCTCCTGATTCATCGATACATCGATCCTCTGGTCTTCATCCGCTAACAGTGCGCTGAACTGTTCTGCCTTCGCAAGCGGCTCTTTGTATGGATTGACTTCCACAAAAGGCTGCAGGTTGTCGGTCGTCTTAAGCTCCGCCGCCGCATTCTCAAGCTGCATCTCGTATTTCGACAGATACACCTCGCAGACACGGTCGATATCATTCTTCGGTCCGCTGATGCTTAAGAACTTCATCTTAACAATCATTGATTCACACCTCCTAAGTATCCTAATGTCTTTCCCTTCGTCAAACCGTAACGGATACACTCAAGGGCTGTCGTTAGTTTATAGATTTCTTCTTCTTTCAGGAACAGATACGTATTGACGATCGCGATCGAATACGGATCATTCCTTTTATCAGTCAGGTACAACTTCCGCAGGCAGTCGCGGTACATCTGTTCCAGTGTTTTATCCGTCTGCATATAATTATATTTTCCTGCATAGTACGTCTTTTCCACTTCTGCTTCAAACTGTTCCAGTGTCGGCGTCTCCACCAGTGTCTTGAATTCTTCTACTTTTATCCGATAGTGGATCGGGATCGTCATCGAATAGATATCCGGCGGAAGCATATGATAATACTTCTTCGCACGGTAGATCCACTGAAGATTCAGAAGATCGATCTTCATTCCATAGTCCTTTAAGAATATCTTCTGCTCATGTCCTTTCAGAACCCGTTTTCCCTTTTTCCACATCGTAGAAAAATAATACAGATCCAATGCCAGATCATAATCAAACAGCGTTCCCGCTCCGGAATCTCTGATTCTGGCAAGCGCACCATAATATTCCGTATCCCGTAAGTTATCTACAAGCTCGTCGATATTTTTCGAAGTTATCAACCGGTCTATGGAAATTTGTGAATATCTGTCGAAAAACTCTTTCTTGTATTCCAGATCAAATGGTTTCTCATAATGATTGAACACGATCCTCAAACAGTAGTTGATCAGATCGACTTCATACCGTTTCCAGTATAATTTTAAGAACGTCTTCTGCTCCATCCCGGCAAACCGGAAGATCCTCGAATAATCATCGAACAACGACTGATACAGGATCTTCTCCACATTTCCCCTGTGATATAAGGAAACATCCATCCGCTCCACATATGGTGCATACGCCGTCTTGTCTTTCAGATATTCGATTGCTTCTGTCACTGTACCAAGACCTGCGATCGTATCATAATCTTTCTCTTTCAGAAGCTTCGCCGACATCGCACGTACCTTTGTCGTGATCCCGCTGTAAGCCATCACATTTCCCATACGCTACACCTCGATCATATGTCTTACGATTTCCTCTGCATAAATGTCATGATTTTCTTCGTATTCCCTCTTCAGATCATCAATCGCCTTCTGGTCCTTCTTCCGTTCCCGGTCCAGAACTTTCTCTACTTCCTGCTGCGACTTTGCTTTTATCTTCTCCAGTTTTTTCTGTGTCTCTTCTTCCAGGTCCCGGTCAAATTGATTCCTTTCTTCCTGTATCTGTTTTTCAATTTCACTTTTCTGCTGTCTGGCATGCTCTACGATCGCCTCCGCCGTTTCTTCCACTTCAGCTAATTTCTCAATAACAGAGTTCATAAGCCGCCCTCCTTTTTGCACATTTCACAACGAATAATTGTTACTTTTTTATCCATGTTATAATAATACACCTATTTTCTAAAATTACCACTATCATTTTGTATATATTGTATTATTTTTCTCAATTCTTCTGACAATTTCCACTTCCATTGACTTTTTCCTGCACAGACGCTAAACTAAGAACGATTTGCAAAATGTCAGAAAATCCTTGCAAATCCATTGATTATAAGGAGGAACACACATATGCGTCTTAGAAATATACCACGTGCAGAGAGCGTTCTCGAAGCCTGCAAAGAAGTTGTTAAGAATCCGGAAAGCTTATGCGGACACTGGAATCAGGAGTTCCAAAATGAACGACCGCTGCACATCGAGATCGGTATGGGAAAAGGTCAGTTTCTTCTGACTCTCGCAGCCGAAAACCCACAGATCAACTACGTCGGCATCGAACGCTATTCCAGCGTCTTATTACGTGCCGTTGAGAAATTCCAGGAACTGGAAGCCGAAGGAAAAGCTCCTGCCAACATCCGATTCATCTGTATGGATGCGAATGACCTGCCGACGGTATTCGCCCCGGCGGAAGTATCCCGTATCTACCTGAACTTCTCCGATCCATGGCCAAAGGCCCGCCATGCAAGAAGAAGACTAACATCCAACGAATTTTTCAAGCTTTATGACAAAGTCCTGACTGCAGACGGAACCGTAGAATTCAAGACAGACAACCGTCCGCTCTTCGACTTTTCCGTAGAAGAACTTAAGACTTCCGAACTGTTCGTTCTGGATCAACTTTCCTATGATCTTCATAATGACAGTAAAATGAATCAGGGAAATATTATGACCGAATATGAAGCAAAATTCTCTTCCATGGGCAATCCGATCTGCAAACTGATCGCAAAACGCAGATAAAGGAACCTCTTCCCTTTCCTTTCATATATTAATAGAGAGCATATCTTATGCTCCTGTAATCCTGTGAAAGGGTGGAAGCTTATGTTACATCTGACGACACAAAACTTTGAAAGCTTCAGGGCCTGTCACTGGCAGCTTTCTTCCGATGCACCGGCGGGTGAAAGCACGGAACATCCCGTGTTTGCCGTAGTCATGTTCTACGCCGTCTGGTGTGGAAAATGTGCAATGATGCGTCCCATTATAGAAGATCTCGAAAAAAAATATCAGAAAAAATATTCCGGCAGCATTCGCTTTTTTGAAGTAGAGACCACAGAATCCGGACTTCTCGCAGCTGAGTATCAGACAGATCTTCTTCCGACATTTCTCTTTTTCAAAGACCAGGAACTGATCGCTGTCATGCAGGGGATGATATCACAGAACGATTTTGACGCACGTCTACAGAAAATCTTTAGAAATAGTTAATTTATATTTCCTAGGAAAACATAGTTTTTTATGCTATATTTAAGAAGTAACAGGGATAAATATATTTAATAAAAAGGGGGCATGGTGAACACACCACGCATTATGAAAAATTTAAAAAGAGCATTACCAGTTGCCATGGCAGTTGTACTTGGTTCTACTGCGGCACCATTGGTCGTAAAGGCAGATTCATCTAAAGTTGTAACACTTGGAGCCAACCTGTCAGATTCACAGAAGAATTCCATGTATGAGTACTTTGGTACCTCTTCTGACAAAGCAGATGTCATCGAAGTTACCAATGCAGATGAAAGAAAATATCTCGAAGGGGTCGCTCCGGAAGAACAGATCGGTACCCGTACCTACAGCTGTTCATATGTAGAGCCGACCACAAGCGGCGGAATCCAAGTAAAGGTTTCCAACTTAACTTATGTTACAAGTTCTATGATCTCCAGTACACTTCTTACATCCGGTGTTGAGAACTGTAACGTTATCGCTGCTTCTCCGATCGAAGTATCCGGAACAGGCGCACTGACAGGAATCATGATGGCTTATGAGAAAGCCACCGGAACAACTCTGAACGAAGATCAGAAGGCTGCCGCAACCGACGAACTTGTCACAACAGGAGATCTGGCAAATGATATCGGACAGGACAAAGCCGAAGATGTCATGAATGATGCCAAAGAAAGCGTTATTGAAGACGGCTTAAAAGATGAAAACGATATTCAGGATGCAGTGGAAGATGCTGCCAAGAATAACGATGTCACTCTGACACAGGAACAGATCGACAAGATCACTGAACTGTTAAAGAACATTTCCCAGTATGACTATGATGTCAAAGCACTGAAGAATACACTGAACAACATCGACGGAAAGAGCGAGGGATTCTTCTCCAACCTCTGGAATTCCATCAAAGGAATCTTCGGCGGCAGTGACAGCTCTGATGGCGGAATCATCAACAATACGGATGACAGTGCACTCGGCGATGATGTCGTAAGTAACAGCACACTGGATTCTTCCGACAACTCTTCTTCGAACAATTCCGACAGCGCAGATAATTCTTCCGACAGCAGTTCGGATGACAACAGCGATGACAGCGGATTCTGGGGCAAGATCAAGAAATTCTTCAAGGATCTGTTCGGCGGAAGCGATTCTAAAAAAGACAATTCAGATAAGAGCAAAAACGATGCCAATACAGAGGACAGCAAAGATACTGATGATGATCAGTCTGACGACACACAGAATGATTCTCTGAACAGTGATGCAGATTCTTCAGATGCCGGCACAACAGACAACTCTGCTGATGATTCTTCACTGAATAACAGTGCCGATGATCAGTCCGATACTCAGAGCAGCTTACCAGGCAGCAGCGAATCAGATTCTTCCAACTCTGATACGTCTGATTCCACAGCTAACGGCTCTGCCAACTAGACATAAGCATTAGCAGGTAATTATAGTAACAAACGAATTATAATGACAATACAGCAAACCTGCCACTGGCAGCTTTTCTTGCATACTTTGGTATAAAAACACCGGGAAGCTTAAAAAAACTTCCCGGCGTTTTTTATTTTACTTCATTCAAATTAAAATCTCTCTATTCCAAAATTTAAATAATCCTAAAATTACTCCTCTTAAAATTCAAACACAGCAACTCCGTAAGGCGGCAGCTTATAAGCAAATGAATACGGTCTTCCATCACATTCTTTTGCCTCAGCCTTATAGATTTTCTTCCTTACCTCTCCGGTTCCGCCGTATTTTTCCTCATCACTGTTCAGAATCAACTTATACTGTTTCTTTCTCGGAACTCCGACTCTGTAATCATCTCTTGCCATCGGCGTAAAGTTGCAGACAAACAACAGATTCTTCTTTGCACCTTTGGAATGTCTCATGAAACTATAGATACTTCTGTATCCATCATCCGCATTGATCCATTCAAATCCTTCCCAGCTCTGATCCATCTCATACATCGCCTTATGACTCTTATACAGATGAAGCAACGCTTTTACCCACTCTTTCATCTGCTGATGCTCCGGCTCAGCCAACAGGAACCAGTCAAGTTCTCTTTCCTCGCTCCATTCACGAAGCTGTGCGAATTCCTGCCCCATGAAAAGAAGCTTCTTACCGGCGTGTCCCATCATGAATGCATAACCAGCTTTAAGGTTAGCATATTTATCAAATCCCAGTCCCGGCATCTTATTAAGCATCGAACACTTAAGATGTACCACTTCATCATGCGACAATACCAAGATATAATTCTCACTGTATGCATAACTCATGGCAAATGTCATCAGATGATGATTATCCTTACGGAAATATGGATCCAGCTTCATATATTCCGTGAAATCGTGCATCCATCCCATATTCCACTTCAGGCTGAAACCTAAACCGCCTTCTTCCACATCACCGGTAACCTTCGGCCATGCTGTAGATTCTTCTGCGATCATGAGTGCTCCCGGATTTCTTCCAAGAACAACAGAGTTCAAATGTTTGAAGAAATCAATCACTTCAAGGTTCTTATTCTCACCATACTTATTCGCTACCCATTCGCCATCTTTCCGTCCATAATCCAGATATAACATAGACGCAACAGCATCTACACGAAGTCCGTCTATATGGAATTTTTCAATCCAGAACAATGCATTGGAGATCAGGAAATTGCGGACTTCATTTTTTCCAAAGTCAAACACTTTTGTTCCCCAGTCCGGATGTTCTCCAAGTCTTGGATCTGCATATTCATACGTCGCAGTTCCGTCAAAATCAGCAAGTCCATGTGCATCCTTCGGGAAATGGGCCGGTACCCAGTCCAGAATGATACCGATCTTATTTCTATGCAGATAATTGATCATCCATGCGAAATCTTCCGGTGTTCCATACCGGGATGTCGGTGCATAATAACCAGTCACCTGATATCCCCAGGAACCGTCAAACGGATGCTCCGCGATCCCCATCAGCTCCACATGTGTATAACCCATTTCTTTAATATATTTGGTAATTGCTCTGGCAAACTCTCTATATGTATAGAAACCTTCATCTTCCCGTCCCGGATGGCGCATCCAGGAACCAATATGTGCCTCATAGACAGACATCGGCTTATGCTTATGATTCCAGGTCTTTCTGTGGGTCATCCATTCTGTATCCGTCCATTTTATATTCTCGATATCTGTAACTCTGGATGCTGTTCCAGGTCTTAATTCCGCATAATTGGCATATGGATCTGCCTTAAATATCTGTTCTCCCGAATAAGTCTCAATACAATACTTATACATCTGATTTTTCTTCACACCAGGTATAAAACAGGTATAGATTCCCAGAGGTTCTTCTCTCTTCATCGGGTTCGCCTCTGTATCCCATTCATTGAACTCTCCGACTACCGAAACTGCCTGTGCATGCGGTGCCCATACCGCAAAATACACACCTTTTTGTTTTCCGTCCTGTACCAGATGTGCACCCAGCTTCTTATAAATCTCGTAATGATTTCCCTGTCCGAAAAGGTATTGATCCAGCTCGCCTATTTCATACGGTTTCTTCTTTTTTTCAGCCATAATTACCCCTCGCATTCTGTTGCATATTTATAACAACATTATACTTTACAAAAGGGCAAAAAGAAAGAGTTTTGACAGTTTAGTTTGTCAAAACTCTTCCAAAATCTGACTTAAATTTTAAAATCTTCTTCTTTCAGAATAATTCTGTCAGAATCATCTGTTCCCTTACCAAATACTCTTCGTGCAAGGTGTTTTACATTTGCTTTCTGTGAATGAGCAATTGCTTCATCCATGATCTCTTTAACTTCTGCAACAGATACTGCATGGTCTTCTCTTTGCATTACATCGATACGGCTGTACAGTGCAAGGATTCCCATCTCATCCAGTTTATATCCATTCTCTTTCGCATATGTCTGACCGAATGTTACCAGCTCATCATTAATGAATACCGGAAGTTCCAGTTTCGAACTGAATTTCTTCTTGAATTCCGGATTAGCTGTCATCAGACGCTCCAGAGGTTTTCTCTGATCTTCCAGTACGAAAAGTAATTCACCTGTCTTCTTTTCCATCAGATAATTAAGTTCTTTTACCGTTCTTGAATTCAGCTTGCCAGCATGTTCAATGATGATTGCTCCTCCACGAAGCTTCTGGATGATATTCGTAAGTTCTTTCTTATTCAAAGACTCACCTGTAACGATCGCTACTTTACCCTGTTTCAGATTTCTCTGTTTCTGGATTGCTTTTACGATATCAACCGCAAGAACTGTTTTACCAGATCCTTTTCTTCCGATTACCAGAAGGTTTCCTGTCTTGGAAGTACCCTCTCTCTGGGCACGTCTGTCATTATCAAGAACCTCTACGATCTGTTCACTCATTCCTCTTACCGGAACGAAATATGAGAATAACTTCTTCTGTTCTTCCGTAAGTCCTGCCTTTAATCCGATTTCACTCGTTGCACTCAGATCATATCTTCCTGTTACAACGAATCCGGTATCAAATGGAACTCCACCTTTTGACTTTTTAATTCTTGCCTGGATCTCTTCTTCGGATGGCTCTTCAATCTCTAATTCTTCTGTGTCATCCTCATCTTCGATCTCTTCTTCGTCAAAATCTTCTTCCTCAAAGTCGCCTTCGTCAAAGTCTTCCCCTTCAAGATCCTCTTCCTCAAAGTCGGCTTCGTCAAAATCACCTTCCTCGAAACTGCTTCCATTCATATCCAGTCCGTCAAGCTCATCTTCGATTCCTTCTATGAAATCTTCATCCATTCCCGGACCGTCTTCAAGTTCTTCCTCATAAATCTCATCTTCGGAATCTTCATTTTCACTCTCCATCTCTTCCATCAGACGGACAATGTCATCCGGTATTCTCTGTGTATTTCTTTCAGATTCTTTCTCGTCGGCTGCCTCTTTCTCAGCTTTTCTTGCTGCCTCTTCCTCGGCCTTTCTTCTGGCCTCTTCTTCGGCTGCTTTTCTTGCTGCCTCTTCCTCGGCTTTTCTTCTGGCTTCTTCCTCGGCTGCTTTTCTTGCCGCCTCTTCCTCAGCTTTTCTTCTGGCCTCTTCTTCAGCTTTTCTTCTGGCTTCTTCCTCAGCTGCTTTTCTTGCTGCCTCTTCTTCAGCTTTTCTTCTGGCCTCTTCTTCGGCTTTTCTTCTGGCCTCTTCTTCAGCTTTTCTTCTGGCCTCTGCTTCAGCTGCTTTTCTTTCTACTTCTTTGCGCTCTTCTTCCTGACGGATTCTTGCCTGTTCTCTTTCCTTCTGGAGACGCTCCTCATCTTTGGCTTTCTGCTTTGCAATCGCCTCTTCATGATCTTTCTGTTTTGCTTCCCATTTCTGAAGGATATCATCGATCATCATCTGACCGTTTGCCAGGATTTCATCCTCGCGCTCTTTCATTGCTTCTTCTTCAATATTAATACCGCTTGCAACAGCAACACCCTGTGCCAGAGCTTCTTCTAATGTGGCCCCCGTAACTACCTGTTTGATTGCTGATGTATGCTCTTCAGGTGTCTCAACAGATGCTTCCGGTTCTTCTTCCCTATACATCGGAGTCTCTTCCACTGCTGCAGTTGCTTCCGGTACAACTTCCTCCGGTACGACATCTGCCTGTGCGGCTTCCTCCGGTATTTCAAACTCTTCCTGCATCGGAACCGGCTCCGGCGGAATCTCCTGTACTTGTGCATCATCTATTCTCTGCACCGTACTTTCCTGTACCTCTTCCTCAGAACCTTCATCATATTCATTCTCATCGTCAACTTCTTCCAATGTTGACTCCGTCTGTTTTACAGGTTCCGGCTGCTTCTTTACTGCTCCCGGACGGCTGTCATATTTTTCCTGCTGAAGCGGCGTCAGTGGCTTATACTTCATCTTAAGTTCCATCGCCAGGTATACATACTTTCCTTCGCTGAACCAAAGAATCAGGTCATCACATTCTTCCAGACATTCCGCAGTCATTCCCGCCTCATCATATAACTTGGCAAGTTCATATGCCCATTTTTCAATATATTCCGCTTTTTTAAATTCTTCCAACGCCGCAATCTGATCCGAAAGTGCTGCTCCCTGAGTTCTCAGGATCTTATACTTCAGGATATATTGATTCGGGTCTTTTGGCGCCAGCTTAACAAACTCTTCATAACAGTCTGTCGCTTCTCTGATATCCTTAATCTTTAATGCCAATGTACCTAATCGATATACGATTTTACGGCTTCCCGGTGCTCTGTCAAATGCCAGGAATAAGATATCTCTCCCTTTCTTAAATTCTCCGTTATATTCATAAATCTCACTTACCGTATTAAGCATAGAAGCGTTCTTTACTCTTCGCCAGTCTATACTTTCAGCAATATCCATTGCTTTCTGGTATTCCTTTTTTTCCAGATGATCAAGCATCTGCTCGGTCTTTACCCTATATTCATATTTATCCAATATTTCTCACCTCAAATATTTATTTTAAAAAAGCGTATTTCCCTACAATTTTACTTATATAAGTTTATCATATGACCTGTCTATTGTCAAAATATCCGGTTAAATATGTTAAAAAAATATTACAAAAGTTACAAAAGTTTATAATTTATTGTCGGCAGCTTCTTCCGAATGCATGGCAATGCCGAAAACCTGCCACTGGCAGCTCCTTACGAACGCATGGCGATAAAAAAACAGCCATCATAATTCTTTTTATTATGATGGCTGTTACATATTCAATTTTATCATATACTTTTCATTTGTTTCGGAGAATTAATTATTATTTTATTCCCTGACACCTTTTTATGTATTTCAATGATCTTTTACTCATTGTCCTACATGTTCATTCAAATCTACTATTCATGTTTCTTTACACATTTTAATAATATATTTAAATATATGGTATTATGTTCAATATGTTTACAGTTTTTTTATTTTTATTATCCGGTTTTATTTTCTCCGTTTATTTTTATTATTATCTGAATCTCCTCTACCGGCCTTTTTATCTATTATTATAAAGGCTTACTCTATGGGAATTTTTAACTGTCATACCACTAACATATTGATTCGATGATTCTACTGTGTCCATTGGATTAAGCCTCCTTTTCATAAATTTCCAATCAACATATCTCACCGACATATGAAATATTTTTTATCCTTATAAACTTTTTTCATTCTTTATACACATAAGATATAAATGATATTTATTACCTTGTCTCTTTCATTAAGATTATTCCTATATCCCCGTGATATCATTTTATAATCTTACCTCATCCATTCTCTATCTTTACAATATACTTTACGATATCTAATATTCGATGCATTACCAAATACTTTATACCTATATATGCATTTTAGATTTCTAAATGAATCGGAACTCTGATAATAAAAATTCTCTTATAAAATATATGCTATAGAATTTTCAAGATTCCCTTTCTCGTCAGGAGTCCTTTTTGTTTATTTCGGATTTCCTTTGGATTGATTACATAATATCATTCGGCTTTTATTTTGTCAATACTTTTTGCAATTTATTTTATTTATTTTTCATTATTTTATTTCGGCAATTGAATTGTCTGATTTTTCTTTATTTATTTTAATGTTTACACAATACTATACATTTTCAAATCGTATGCTTTTGTTAACATCATACGCTTGCACATGTCCAATTGTTAACCAGCAATCTTTTGTAGTTGACATTTTATCCTGTTTATTTTATACTTCTGTTATATTTTTGATATAAAACTAAAGGAAAGGAGTTCTGCCATGTCGTACGGCAGACAATTACCACTATGAACAACACAGCAAATAGCACAACAACGAAAAAGCTTTCCACCCGCAAACTGGTTCTGATTGCTTTGATGACTGCAATCACCTGTATCTTCGCTCCTATGGCGATTCCGATTCCGGTCAGCCCGGTACCGATCAGTCTTACCAACCTGGTGATCATGATCAGTATCTATGTACTTGGTTTTAGAGATGCAACCATCAGTTACATCGTATATCTGTTACTTGGTCTTGTCGGTCTCCCTGTATTTTCCGGTTTTACCGGTGGATTAGGAAAGCTTGCAGGTCCTACCGGCGGATACCTGATTGGTTTCATCTTCCTTGCACTGATTTCCGGACTGTTCGTTGATAAATTTCCAAAGAACAGAATCCTGGCAGTTGTCGGTATGATCATCGGTATGGCAGTCACTTATATCTTCGGTACAGAGTGGCTTGCGATCCAGTTGAAAATGTCATTCGTTGCAGCACTTTCTGTCGGAGTAATTCCTTATCTTGCCGGTGACGCAGCGAAGATTATCATTGCGATCATCGTCGGACCTGTACTCCGCGCACGTTTGCAGAAGCTGCAGTAATATCATCTATTACTGAAATATCTGCAGAACCTGCTGCCGCATGTTCTTATATAAAAATACACAATACAGGAAAATCAAATTAACATGTTCTTCCTTGTATTGTGTATTTTTATTATTCCAACATTCTTTTTCTAGCACAAACTGCTTAGCCACTTCCGACGTAGTTCTTCCACCGACCTCATAATATAATCCGGATGGTATTTATATTCCTTTTCTTCTTCCTCAGTTGCCTCTCCCGTAAGCACCAGCACGGTATCTATCCCGGCATTGTATCCACACAAAATATCCGTATACAGACGATCTCCGACGATTACTGTCTCTTCTTTCCTGTAATTATTTCTCCTTAATGCCAGCTCTGCTATATCAGGTTCCGGTTTCCCGATAAAATGCGGCATCCGTTTTACTGCATGTGCCAGCATCTCACAGATTGCTCCGCAGTCCGGTACATATCCGAACTCGATCGGACACACATAATCGGGATTCGTAGCAAGATAGTCTACCTTCTTTGTACTTAGAAGTTTACAGGTGTCTGTCAATTTCTCATAAGTGAGCTGATTATCATAAGAGATTACCACACAGGTAATCTCCTCATCTTCACAATCCGTTGTCACACGGATCTTATTCTTCTTCAATTCCCGGATGAATGATTTCGTCCCTAATACATAGATCAGTTCTCCGTCATGATGTTTCTTCAGATAATCAATCATTGCATAAGATGCTGTCAGAAAATTCGTATATTCCGTATGAATTCCAAGCCTCTGAAAAAAACGGATATAATCTTCCACACTTCTGGTCGCATTATTGGTAATAAAGACATACTGCCCGCCATTTTCTTTAATGTCTTTTAAAAACTTTGCTGCACCTTCGATCAGTTGATTTCCTTTGCAGATCGTACCATCTATGTCCAGAAGGAACAGTTTCTTTTCTCCCAGCATCCGCTTTAGTTCTCACTTTCTTTCCGGACACGGACGGCCACATCCGGATAATTTGTGATCACTGCAGTTATGCCTGCTTCTATCAGTTCTTTCATATCGGTTTCTTCATTCACAGTCCAGACACGGACCTTCAGACCACTCTTTTTATATTCTTCCAGGAAATCGGCCATCTTCACATGATATACCGCCGGATGTAAACCATCTACGTTTGTCTCTTTGGCATATCCTCCCACGTTCAATATTACGTCGCTGTACAGATACGCCGTCTCTGCATCCGGTACGATTTCTTTCAGCCGCTGCACACTGTAATGATTGAAAGACGAGTATACGATCCGGTCTTTCATTCCTGTTTCTTCTACAATCTCTGCAACCTTTTTCTCAATATCCGGATACCAGTAAATTCCCGTCTTTAATTCTATATTTACCTGAATGCCGGATGGTTTTACTGCTTCCAAAACTTCTTTTAATGTCGGAATTTTTGACTGGTTGTATGCAGGAAATCTATCCTTTAATACAGTCAGTTCTTTTAATTCCTGAAGTGTATAATCTTTTACATAACCGGTCTTATCTGTCACCCGGTCGATTGTCTCGTCATGAATGACAACCGGAATTCCGTCGCTGGATAATTGTACATCCAGCTCGATTCCGTCCGCCCCCTGTCTGATTGCCAGGGCAAATGCCTCCAGTGTGTTTTCCGGAGCATAGCCACTGGCACCTCTGTGCGCAAATACTTTTGTATTACTCAATTGTAACGCCTCTTCTTTTTCTAATTATTTACAGTGTTATAGTCTTTGATGGATTTGTTAATCGTATCTGACATTTTCTGTACCGCTGTATCTACATCTTCTTTTCCATTCAGCATACTTTCAATTTCAGATTCTACCGTTGCTCTTGCCTCTGGGAATACGCTCAACAACGCTCCGCAATACTTCGGTGAAGAATCATGCAGCTGATCGATCGCTGTCTGGAACTGTGGATACTGTGCAATGTTGTCTTTAAATGTCTGCTCGTCCTGTGACTTTGTTGTAACTGGAAAATAACCTGTCTGTGCATTCCAGTATGCCTGAGACTCTGGAGAGATCAGGAATTTTACGAATTCCCATGTTGCACGGAGTTTCTTTGGATCTTTATTGTCCAGAGCCCACAAAGATGCACCACCGATAGACACGCCGCCTTTATCACTTTCTTTTACCTTAGGGAAGTATGCTGTTCCAACATTGAATTTACCATTCACATCCTGAAGGATCTGCTTTAAGGATGCTGTAGATCCCAGTGTAATTGCTGATTTTCCTGCTGAGAAATCTGCAAGTCCTGCGTCCCCGCCTTTTCCTACGATCGGTGCATATCCATCTTTATTTAATTTCTGCCACTCAGTCAGAATATTTTTGGCTGCACCGTTTTTATCAAACTCAACTGCTGTTGCTGTCTTATCTCGTCCATTTCCATTATTTGCATAGTTAAGTCCCTGTTTTCCGATAAGTTCCTCGAAGAACCATCCATAGATTCCAAGAGACATTACTTCACTGGCTCCGCCTTTTGACATCAGCTGTTCACCAATCTTATCAATTCCTTCCAGACTGTTAGGTACATCCGTGATTCCTGCTTTGTCGAACATGTCTTTATTATAATACATGATCGGTGTAGAGGAGTTAAATGGCATAGAATATAATTTATCATCAATTGTATAATATGCTGACAAGTTTGGTTCGATCTGAGACACATCATATTTATCTGCATCGATCATTTTCTGCATCGGAACGGTCCATCCGGATTCGATCATAAATCGTGTACCAACTTCATATACCTGCACCAGATCTGCACCCATGTTACCGATCTGTGCACTCTTTAACTTATTCAGGGAATCATCATACTCGCCCTGATACTGTGACTCTACTTTGATTCCATATTTGTTCTCGTCATTGAACTTCTTTACCAGCGCATCAATTGCCTGCCCGTTAACACCACCCATGGAATGCCAGAATGTGATCGTTGTTCCATCTACGTCTTTTGCATCAGCCATTTCTACTTTTTCATTGCTGTCTTTACTTCCGTCGGAACCATTCTGGCTCACAGATGATTTTCCATTGCCACATCCTGCCAGCATTCCGGCTGCCATTGCTGCCACAAGCAATAATGAAACTGCTTTTTTCTTCATAATACTTTTCCCTCCTGAGAAATTTTTGTTTTCATTTTTGTAATATCAGAGATAAATATTGGTTTGCAGATTATTTTATTCATTTATCTCTGATATCCTGGTATTGTACGTGTATGTGGTATACACAGATGTTATATGCAGAGAACTTACCACTGGCAGCTTCTCTTGCATACTTTGATATATAGAATCGGGACCGTACGTATTTTTATTTCCCGTTTCTACTGTTATAATGTTAGAACCTTTAGCCTTTTACGGCTCCCGAGAACATTCCTCTGATCAGCTGTTTCTGACCTATGATGAAGATGGAAATCGACGGGATAATGATCATCACAACTCCCGCAATCATCAGTGTGATCGACTGCGAATCTACGCTGTCCAGCATGCTGATACCAATCTGTACCGTTCTCATATTGTTGGAACCTGTAACCAGTAATGGCCACATATACATGTTCCATGCATTAATAAATGTATAGACTGCCATTGCCCCGATTGCCGACTTGGTAAGCGGAATTAGGATCTTGGCAATAAATCTTAAGTTACTGCATCCATCCAGTTTTGCAGATTCATATAAAGACATCGGGAAGGTCATATAGAACTGACGAAACAGGAAGATTCCCATTGCCGATGTCAGGTATGGAATAATCAGTACCGGATAAGTGTCCAGGATTCCCCAGTTACCTACTGTCAAATAATTGGAGATGATCGTTGCTTCTCCAGGGACCATCATCGTTGCCATAACGACTGCGAATAATAATCCTTTTCCCTTAAAATCCAGGAATGAAAATGCAAATGCTGCCAGCGAGCATGAGATGATCTGCCCGATCGTAATACATCCTGCCATGATGAATGAGTTCACGATAAACCTGAATAACGGCACCGTTGTAAATGCCTCTTTAAAATTCTGTAATGTCGGATGCTTTGGAAGCAGATTCAGATCTGTTGTAAATAATTCATTCGATGGCATAAATGCGATGCTTATTGCATACAAAAGTGGAAGTAAAATCAATACTGCAAATACAACATTTGCCACAAGTCTTAATGCTGTACGGCTTCTCTTTTTCGCAAGTGCCCTGGCATTCATTTTATTCTTTAATTCCAGAAGTTCGCTTTTTGATAAACGTCCCTCCATTGGAATTGCCATACTTTCTGACTGACTCATTAATAATTCACTCCCTTCTTTTCAATACGGAACATTACCAGCGTTACCAGCATGATGATCACAAATAAGATAACTGACTGTGCAGATGCGCTTCCGAATTTATAATTGAAGAACGCATCCCGGTAAATGGAATATACGATTACATTGGTCGATTCATTCGGTCCGCCCTCTGTCAGGATCTTGATCTGTCCAAATGACTGGAAAGCCTGAATAATATTTACCACTACGGTGTAGAACATGATCGGTGAAAGTCCCGGAAGTGTTAAGCTGAAGAACTGCTGTACTCCGCTTGCCCCGTCCACGGATGCTCTTTCATAAATGGTCTCGTCAATATTTCCAAGTCCTGCCGAAAAATACAGGAAGTTAATCCCACTGTTCAGCCATGCCGTCAGGATTGCCACACAGTAAAGTGCTGTGTGCGGATCATTCAGCCAGTTGATATCCAGTCCCAGAAGCTTATTTACAATTCCGACTGCCGGATGAAGCATGATCTGGAATATCATGGCTGCCGAACTTGATGCGATTGCCATCGGCAGTGCATATGCCGTACTGAATACCCGGATTCCCGGAAATGCCTTATTACACAGTACTGCTGCGATCAGTCCCAGAAGCATTCCGCCGAATACTACGATCACTACAAAGATTAACGTTACTTTCAAACTATTTCTAAATGACTCTGAAGTCAGCAGATCCACATAGTTCTGAAGTCCTACGAACAACTTTGCCTGTCCCATTTTATTTGTCATAAACAGACTTAAGTAAACTGTCTTCACAAATGGATAGAACAGAAATATGGCAAATATCAGAAGACTGGGTACCAGATAGAAATATGGCGTAATCCGCAATTTCTTTTTCTTTTTCATTCTTAACATCCTTTCCTGTACAAGACATTTTCTTCTGTCTCTATATCAAATACATGGGCACGGTCCATATCAAAATACAGCTTCACCTTTTCTCCCACCTTTGTCTGGTTGGATGGCTGTAATCTGACCGCATGTGTTTTATGCTGCTCATCAAAATACAGCACCACTTCTGCACCAAGCATTTCTCTTGTCACAACAGTCTCTTCCACGCCTACACTGTTCTGCTCGAACCCACCGGCTTTTGCCTCTTCATACTCATAGATGTCTTCCGGGCGGATTCCTAAGATCACTCGTTTTCCATTGTATTTTTCACGGATGATTTCCGCATTCTGTCCGGTCAGATATACCTTCTTCACAGGTCCGGTTGTTGCAAAAATCAATGCCGTCTTCTCTCTTTCTGCATACACATCACATGCGATAAAGTTCATCGACGGAGAACCGACAAATCCTGCTACGAATTTGTTGATTGGATTGTCATAAATGCTCTGCGGTGTATCTACCTGCTGGATCAGCCCGTCTCTCATAACCACAATTTTTGTTCCCAATGTCATCGCTTCTGTCTGGTCATGCGTAACATAGATGATTGTTGTATCCAGTTCTTTATGTAATTTCTGAAGTTCCACACGCATCTGGGCACGTAATTTGGCATCCAGATTGGAAAGTGGTTCATCCATCAGAAATGCTTTCGGCTGTCGGATGATTGCCGCTCCGATCGCCACTCTCTGCTTCTGCCCTCCGGACAGTGCAACTGGTTTACGGTCTAGCAGGGAATCAATCTCCAGGATCTTTGCCACCTGTCTGACTTTCTGATCAATCTCCTTTTTTGGTACTTTCCGGATCTTCAGTGAATAAGCAATATTTCCGTAGACCGTCATATTCGGATATAATGCATAATTCTGAAATACCATCGACATATCCCTCTCTTTCGGTTCCAGGTAATTGCAGAGTTTTCCATCAATCCATAACTCACCATCTGTAATCTCTTCAAGACCTGCTATCAATCTTAATGTCGTTGACTTTCCACATCCGGAAGGCCCAACAAAAATCACAAACTCTTTATCATGAATGTCCAGATTAAAGTCCTTTACTCCATAATGCTCTGAATCGAATTGCTTACAGACATTCCTCAACGCAATTTCTGACATTCCTTTTCCTCCTTTGCAGCCTGATGACTGCTTTCTTTTTCATCATTTCTCGTACGGTGAATATCCTATCACTTTTGTTTAGGGGGCTCTATCATGGTTTTACAAAGATTTTGTTAAATGTTGGTAATTGAATTGGCGGGAAGATTTAACAAATTTTACTTGTATTTAATGCATCAGGCTGACGGATACCCGGACCAGAATAAAAAGTAGGAAACCGTTCCTGTTCAGGTTGCGTCGGTGGGAAATACTAAAGCGTCAAAATT
>OIXA01001089.1_pt1 | contig 36011 bp, 29 predicted proteins | sample 1587721 | NCBI WGS metagenome assembly OIXA01 (sample SAMEA3888900, study PRJEB22519) | human gut metagenome | biome: human gut; feature: human-associated habitat; material: faeces | place: Denmark | collected 2013
GTGTTAAGCACGCCGCCAGCGTTCATCCTGAGCCAGGATCAAACTCTCGTTAAAAGTGTTTGTATCCAGTTCAGAACCAACTAACTAGCTAATTCTTCCCTTTTTACTGTTGTTTTGGTTTGTTTAAAAACCGTTCTTAAAAATCTTCTCTTAAAGAAATTTTCAAGGGTTGTTGTTGTCTATTGTTCAGTTATCAAGGTTCTTACTTCGCTTTGTTCATTTGCGACAGCTCATTTATTTTATCATAAGCATTTCGCTTTGTCAAGAACTTTTTGAAGTTTTTTTATTTTTCTTACCTCTTCGCTTTGTTTCAGCGAATCAGCTCATTTATATTATCATGTATTTTTTAGAAAGTCAAGAACTTTTTTGAAGTTTTTTTATTTTCTTTTTACATGATTTTTAACTTTCTTCAAAATCAGGAGAAGTCGCCAGACTTCTGTTGTCCCGCTCTTTTGATTTAAGTTAAACGGAGAAAGAGGGATTTGAACCCTCGCGCCGGTCACCCGACCTACACCCTTAGCAGGGGCGCCTCTTCAGCCTCTTGAGTATTTCTCCGTACACTGAATTCTACTATAGAATCTATAGCTTTGTTCAATTGTGTGCACCAACAGTGCGAAATTTATTATAGCAATACACCGTCATCTTGTCAATCACTTTTTTTCATTTTTTTAACAAATTTTTAAACCATCTGTTCTACGCAGCTTTTCAGCTTCGCAGTTGCTGTCTCAATATCCTTTTGGGCAAAGATTGCACTGATCACTGCAACACCATTAATTCCACTACCCGAAAGCTCTTTTACATTATCTTGTGTAATTCCTCCTATAGCAACAACCGGAATATCAACTTTAGTACAGATTTCCTTCAACACACTGTGTTCTACTTCCCGTGCGTCTGTTTTTGTTCCTGTTTGAAACACCGCTCCAACTCCCAGATAATCCGCCCCATGCTTTTCAGCTAATAAGGCCTGCTCTACTGTCCGTGCAGAGACGCCTATGATTTTATCTTCTCCCAGCTGCGCTCTTACATCAAGAGCTTCCATATCACTTTGCCCAACATGCACTCCATCCGCATCAATTTCCTTCGCAAGCTTCACATTATCATTAATTATGAATGGAACTCTATATTTTTTACATAACTGTTGTATCTTTTTTGCCTCTTCTAAAAACTCTTCTTCTGTCAAATCTTTTTCACGTAACTGAATAAAGGTAGCGCCACCTTTCAGCGCTTCCTCAACCTGTTCATAAAGCGTCTGCCCATTCAGCCAATGTCTGTCCGTAACAGCATACAGCAACATCTGTTCCCTTAATTGTTCCTTAGTAAAGCTCATACTTAGCCCCTTTCTCCAGTTTTTCTCCTGTCATATTATAGATGGCATCAATAATTCTATTTCTATATGTAGCGTTACCATCGCCTTCCTGCATTCTCGTCCATGCTATTTCACCGGCAACGCCCATCATACAAACTGCTGCCACAGCAGCTTCCAGTTTTCTTTTCGGATTTGCTGCCAGAAAAGCGGTCGTAATACCGGATAACTGACATCCCGTGCCAGTTATTCTTCCCATTTCTGAACGTCCATTTCTAATTACATAACATTTCTCACCATCTGTCACAAGATCTATTGCTCCTGTAATTATAACAATTGCTTCTTTCTTTTTCGCAAAACCTTTAATAAATGATATGCTCTGTTGCAAATTTCTTTCATTAACGGCTTCTGTAAGATCAGCATCTACGCCTTTTGTACTTCCGCTTCCATAAGCCAGCGTCTTAATTTCTGAAACATTACCTCGAATCACAGAAAACTTTATCTCTTTTATTAATTTTAATGCCGTCTCCGTCCTGAACCTGCTTGCTCCTGCTCCCACCGGATCCAATAATACCGGATGTCCCAGTTCATTAGAGCGATGCCCGGCTTTAAGCATTCCCTCAATACTCGTTTTATGTAATGTTCCCAAATTAATGTTCAGCCCTCCACATATAGATGTAATGTCCGCTACATCTTCCGGCTCATCTGACATAATTGGACTGCCACCACATGCAAGAATCACATTCGCAACATCATTCACTGTTACATAATTTGTTATGTTATGCACCACTGGGGCTTTTTTTCTAACTTGATCCAAGCATTCCTTTAGCATTTCTCTTCTACCTTTTCTTTCGTCAGGTTCTTATTGATTGTTTCCTGGATCTGCTGTTCTACTGCAGCAGCAATTTCCACGGTCTTCATATCTTTATAATCTTCATAAAGCATCGGTTTCAGAAAATGCACCTGCACCGTCACCGGTCTGGTACTGTTTGTATCAAACGGTTTAAAAGAATCAACAAGTGCTACCGGAATAATCGGACACTTTGCTTTGGTTGCTGCTTTAAAGCTTCCCCCTTTAAAAGAACCGACATTATTTCCATTTTTTGAACGCGTTCCTTCTGGGAAAATAAGATAATTCCTCCCCGATACAACTTCTTTTGTTACACTTGTAATAGTTTTCATTGCCTGACGGACATCCTCACGATCAATCATAAATGCTTTCATGATTTTAAATACCTGTTTTAAAAACGGAACATTTTGCACTTCTTTTTTAGCTACAACAGAAAAAGGGTGCGTACACGCTTCAACAATTGCCAATACATCATACAAACCTTGATGATTTGGAAAAAACATAAATCCATCCTGCTTTGGAATATTCTCCTGTCCATGTACATCGATTGTTACATTTCCGCCTTTATTTGCACGAAAAACAATCCAACGCAAAAATTCATAATTATCTTCTTCTGTATATTTATCCACATGTGAAGCCCGATAGCAGAGTTTAATCCATCCCCCCGGCACGATCAACAGATTCCGCAATACCATCAGTAGAATTCTTCTCATGCATTCTCCTCCATTCTGCAATAATCCTTAATTGCTGTTTCATAAAGATTATTCCCATCTTTATCTATTACTACAATAACCGGAAAATTTTCAACTGTCAGTTTTCTGATCGCTTCTGTTCCAAGATCGTCATACGCTACCACTTCTGAAGATGTGATACATTTTGAAAGAAGCGCCCCCGCTCCACCAACAGCCGCAAAATATACTGAACCATTGCGTACAATTGCATCAATTACCGCTTGATTTCTTTTTCCTTTTCCTATCATAGCACCAAGCCCAAGATCCAGGAGCTGAGGTGCGTATTTATCCATTCTGCTTGCTGTCGTCGGTCCTGCCGAGCCAATTGGGCGTCCTTCTCTTGCCGGTGATGGTCCCATGTAATAAATCACCTGACCTTGAATATCAATTGGAAGTTCCCCGCCTTCCTGTAAAATCTCATACATTCTTTTATGCGCTGCATCTCTTGCTGTATAGACCGTTCCTGTAAGATAAACATAATCTCCTGCCTTCAGTGTTGCCACGGTCTCTTTCTTCATTGGTACTGTTATATGCTTGTCCATTTCACTTTCCTCTTTCACTTAGCCTGTTGAATTAAATTGTACGAATCACATGACGATTTACATGACAGCAAATATTAACCGCCACCGGAAGTCCCGCGATATGTGTTGGATAAGTATTAATATTCACCGCAAGTGCTGTTGTTGTCCCTCCAAGTCCACCAGGTCCGATACCAAGGCTATTTATTTTTGTAAGGAGTTCTTCTTCCAACTCTTTTACGTATTCAATTTCTGAATGTGATCCGACTTCACGTGTCAGAGCTTCTTTGGCCATCAAAGCACATTTTTCAAATGTACCACCAATTCCAACACCAACCACCATTGGCGGGCACGCATTCGGTCCGGCATCTTTTACCGCAGTAAGAACCGCATCTTTTACACCTTCAATTCCTTCTGCCGGTTTCAGCATAAATACACGACTCATATTCTCGCTTCCGAAACCTTTCGGTGCTACTTTTATCTTTACCTGGTCTCCATCTACAATTCTTGTATGCAAAACTGCCGGCGTGTTATCCTTTGTATTCTCACGGATCAACGGATCTCCAACGACTGATTTACGAAGATAACCTTCTACATAACCTTGACGTACACCTTCATTTACCGCATCTTCCAATGCTCCTCCTTCAAGATGAACATCCTGACCAATCTCAAGAAACACTACTGCCATTCCTGTATCCTGACAAATCGGAATCATATCCTCTCCTGCAATCTTCAAATTCTCTTGCAGCTGTTCCAATATCTGTTTTCCAAGTGGTGCTTCCTCATTCTTTTCGGCACATTTCATTGCCTCTGCCATATCTGGTGACAGAAAATGATTTGCTTCAATGCACATTTCTTTGATGTTTTTTGTTATTTCTTCTACACGTATTGTCCGAATCATTTCTTCTATCTCCCTTTTCTTTGAAACAGGTACGCAAGCGCAATGCAAGCGTACCTGTATTTTTATATCTCAAATTCAATTTTTCTGCCTGTTCGATGGTACTGGTGATATCTCACTCCTGCTGCATCCATCATTCGTTTTGATGCTTTCACTCCCGCTGTATCCGCGTATTTGTCGCAATCATAAATAACTTCTTTAATTCCTGCCTGAATAATTGCTTTTGCGCATTCATTGCACGGAAAAAGAGATACGTAAAGTTTTGCTCCCGCAAGACTTCCGCCATTATAATTCAGAATTGCATTCAATTCACTATGCGTTGTATATACATATTTTGTCTCTAACGGATCTTCGCCTTCGCGCGCCCATGGGAATTCATCATCAGAACATCCCATCGGAAGACCATTATATCCCATGGAAAGAATCTTGTTATCCTGACTTACGATACAACACCCAACCTGTGTATTCGGGTCTTTTGATCGCATTCCGGAAAGCATTGCCACGCCCATAAAATATTCATCCCATGATAAATAATCTGTTCTTTTATCTGACATTATTCTTCTCCTTTTGCATATGAATTCAGTTTGTCTGCAAGTTTATCTATAAGCCCTGTCAGTATCTCAAAACATTCTCCATAAGCTGTCAGGGGTTTTCCATAAGGATTCGGAAGTTCTTCTGATACTCCAACAAATTCATTTATTGTATATACATTTTTTACATTTTCATAATCCGAAAGAACTTTGTTCTTAATTGTCTCATTCAATGTCAATACAAGTGTATCTCCTTGTAGATTGCTGCCATCAAACTGCTTTGACACATGATTTTCCAACGTCATCTGAGCACTCTTCATAATTGCCTCTGCCTTCTGGTTTACCGGTTCAGGGAAAAGCACAACCAGTCCGCCGGATTCAATAATATACTCTTGCTCAAGATCCTGGTGACATAGTAATTCTGCCGCCATTGGTCCTACTGCCGAATCCGCCTCGCTGACAAAAATCACTCTGCGATACTTCTGCTTCTTTGTGATCTCTGTTGCCTGCAGGTGCATATGTCCTGCCGCCTTTTCAAGACGATTCATAATCGCCTTTCCTATTCCGTTCATAGCAAAAGATTCACTATAAATCAGATCAACGTCTTCTTCATCGAATTCGCGAAGCACTCGATAAAGGTTTCTTGCAATAGTATTCTCATTCTCACGGGTTCCTATATTCTTCACAATCCCATAATTATAGAACTGAACTGTTTCCCCCGTTGCAATGATTCCGACTTCCTTCCCTTCCCGATGCGCGGCATAGGCAAGCTGACGAATTGCAAGAATCTCTTCTCTTATATTTCCTTCCACAATCATCATTTTCGCCTTCGGTGCATAATGTCGGTACTTCATTCCCGGAGCTTTCGGCGCCTGCTTGCTTTCACTGTTAACCAATGTCTCATCAACACCGACCGGTCCGATTACCTCTTCAAACATATCCGCTGTAATTGCACCCGGACGTAAAATCATCGGCGGCTCTACCGTCATGTCAAGAATTGTCGATTCCAATCCGATATCTACCGCACCTCCATCCAGGATCATATCAATCTTACCTTCCAGATCCACCCGCACATGCTCTGCTGTCGTCGGACTCGGACGCCCGGATGTATTCGCACTCGGTGCTGAAACAAATCCACCTGCCGCCCGGATCAATGCCGCTGCAATTGGATCACTTGGCATACGAACCGCAACCGTATCTAATCCTCCGGTTGTCCCGTAAGGTACACTCTCACTTTTTTCAAATATCATCGTCAGCGGACCTGGCCAAAAATGTGCTGCCAGTGCATCTGTCTCCGGTGGAATATTCACCGCCACTTTTTTCAGATCCTCATAGTCTGCAATATGAACAATCAACGGATTATCTGATGGACGTCCTTTTGCTGCATATGTTTTCTTTGCCGCCTCCTCTTTTAATGCGTCCGCCCCAAGTCCGTAAACCGTCTCCGTAGGAAATGCAACAAGACCTCCTTGTTTTAATACATTTCCCGCTTCTTCTATTACTTCCTGGTTTATTTGGTTTTTATCTATTTTTCTAATAATCGTTTCCATAAATTTTATTATATCATTATTTGTTCTAAAAAAAAACTATTTCTCTTCTGCTATTCATTTTCTTTTATATAAGACAAAATTCCTTCTGCCACTGCTTCTGCTACTGATTTCTGATAATCTTCCGTAACCAGCTTCTGTGCTTCTTTATAATTACTCAAAAAACCACATTCTACGATCACTGTAGGTACTTCCGTCTTTTTTAATATATAATATGTATTATTTGCTTTTATCTTTTTGGTATTATCCGGATTTACCTTTTGTAAAGCGTCCTGTATTATCCCCGCAGCTTTTTCTCCTTCCGTTGATGTCTGATAGTAGAAGACCTGCGCACCGAAAACATTTTCTTCATGATAACTGTTCTGATGTATACTGACTGCTAATACAGGAGAAACTTCATTCATAATCTTTACTCTGTATTTCAAATCTTCTACTTTACTTTGTGCAAGCTGTTCATCTGTTTCTCTGGTCATGATTACCTGTATATTTTCTTTTTCCAAAATTTTCTTTACAGAATTCGTAATCGTTAAATTGATATCTTTTTCTTTCACTCCATTGATTCCGACCTTCCCCGAATCAGTACCACCATGTCCTGCATCTAAAACAACTATCCTGTCTGACTTTTCAGCTTCTCCGATTGTCTCCATTTCTTCTTTTAATTCTTTCTGTAAGTTTTTCGAAACTTTCCAACAACCTGCGATAAGCCCTGTCATAATCAGAATCCCTATCATCAACCTGATTTTTCTTTGCAAAAAACGACCTCCCTTCACATATTCTATCTATATGCAATGAGAAGCCGTTTTTTAACTTATCTTTTATTTAATTTACATACTGAGAAATGAGATTCCATACACTGCTTTCTTCTTTTCCCAGACTCCATTCTGCCACACCTGCCAGTTTATTTTCCTGTATCACCTTCAGCTTTGCTTCCAATGATTGAGCATCTTCAAGCCAGATACGGTAGGTTCCGCCATCCGCAGACCATTTTGCATAGTTTTGCTGTGTCTTTTCATCCCACTGTGCTGTTGCTCCCGCATTCACAACACTCTGCGCTGCTTCTTCCATTCCCAGTGCCTTACTTGATACTTTATTCGGATAGGATGCTGCTTCTGTGCCAGCTTCTTCCGAAAGTTGCTCCGGGCTCTTTGCTGTCTCAAACCATAATCTGGTAAAAAATGGAATTCCGGCAATTACTTTATCAGCTGATACCTTTTTCAATGTTTTTTCTATTCCATCCTGCAAATAGCTGATCGATGCCACTGATCCCGCTTCATAGGATCCTTCCGTATGTTCATCATAAGCCATAATCACCACATAATCTGCCACAATCCCCTGCTCTTTAAGATCATAATGTGAATTGTATGACTGTGGCACATAATTATCAACTGAAAACACAAGATTATTCTGGTGGCACTTCACAGACAACTCTCTCACAAGCTGCACGTAATGCACACCACACTTGGAAGAAATCAATTCAAAGTCTAAATTAATTCCATCCACTCCTGCTGCCACTGCCGCAGCTACAACCTGATCTTCCAGTTTTGCTCTTTTTGATGTATAACGCAATGTCTCATAGGTCTCATCATAGGAATTCGTTCCACCATGAAAATCCCGGAATACAGCCCACACTTCCAGTCCTGCCGTATGTGCATAATTCACATAGTCCGCATCTGCAATTGAACTGATATTACCTTCCGTATCCGCAAGACTAAACCAGGTTGGTGCGATCGTCGTAAGTCCACTGGTTGATGCAAGTACCTGCTGAACCGCATTATTTGCTGCCGCATTCGTCACATTATGCCATGCCATATTGATCGAATGATCTTCTGTCATGTCTGAATAAACCGGTTCCGTAAAATCTCTGGATGTTTTTTCTTTTTTCTGGTTCTTTAAAGATTTGGTCTTAATATATCCTACATAACCATCCGCTGTGGCAACTTTCATCCAGTCATCTTCGTCTTCAAGCACTGTCACCTTGTCCGATTTTTTAACTTCTGTCAGTATCGGACTCTTAACGCCACCAAGATAACGAACCTGTGTGTCTTTCTTCACTTCTGCTGTCTCGATCTCGCCCCACTTTGATGTGATAATTGCTCTGTTTGGTTCCTGTTCCACAGAATATTCCATATTCGTATACTCTTGTATGAACGGAAGTGCGATATATGCGATATCTCCATCCGTCTTAAGAATTACATAATCTTCACTTTTTGTTTCGTTCACTGCTGTATATTCACTGCTGTTCTCACTTACAGAAACATTTCCATCCGGCAAGGTATATAAAAGCACCCTTTCGTTCGCATCCCAGTAAAATCTGCTGTTTATCTTATCACGAAGAACCTGATATGCTACATAATATTGTCCATCAAAAACCTTACCCGGTATAACACTATCTGTAGAAGAATCGGAAGAAGATTCCGCGGAACTTTCTTCTTTTTTCACTACTTCATTATTAATGATCAATGCCAGATCATCACTGTTTTCTATTCCATAATATTGTTCTTTATCGGCTTCCTCATTTGATGAACCGTATCTCTTAAAGAAAACTGCGCCTGCTGCCAAAATCATGATCAATAATATGATGATCATTACGAAAAGAATTTTGTTACGTCTTTTCCGCGCTCTATTCACTTTCTTCGCATGTCGTGTTCCTGACCTTCCATTTCTGCCTCTACCTGTTGTCATTGGTCTTCCCTTTCTCCGGGAATTCCCCGGATGTCCAGATTGTCCTTCTACTCTTCCCCTGCTTCGCGCATGGGTACTGCCTTTTCTTTTGTCCATGCCAACCCTCCTGATTGCAATTTTTATATCTCTGGCGCTTTCTTACACAAACAGTTCCTTACGCTCTGCTCTGCTGTGTGTATTTCTAATATCTCCACATCTCTGGATAAAATAATGATTCTGAAATTCATTATATCATATTTTCATCTTGCGTCATTAACAAATTGTATCTACAACAGTTGTACATATCAAAAAGTTGTTACACCTTAAATGTCTGTCCAACTTCTATCAATTATAACAGCTTACAAATATACTTCTGTCCGGCAGTTCAAGGGGTAATCTCTGCCTGTCTGTTATGATTCACATCTGTAAAAACCAATGATTCTATCCTTCCTTCCGGATCAATCACATAATCTCTCATATAAGTACCTTCTTCTCTGGCCATATATGCTGTCACAATCTGCAATGGACTCATCGGATATCCATCCATAACTATGTCCACTCCTTTTTCTTCATAACCTCTTAGTTCCGCATATAATTCCTTATATCCATCTTCCGTTCTCATATCGTATGTACTCCTTCTCTCCTGGGATCCTGATAAAACGTTGTCCGCCATCTTCGACCATAAAAGGTATCTGTGACATACTGTAGAACAAGTGACGGACAAGAAGACAACCCTGATCTTCGGAGGGTCTCCTTCTCATAATTATTGTGAATTTTCCCTTGATTTCAGGGAATTGAATTTTTTGAAAATCAGAAATGCTTTCAGTGCCTCCTTTCTTAACATTCTGTTTTATCAAATGGTGTGTCTTCTGTAAGTGCCATTATATGAGCAGCCTTTTGGAATTTCAATGTGTTTATTGTTGATAAGTGGGTGGGATTTGTTGATAACCTAAAATAGTTATAAACAATTTTCGTTTTCCTTTACATCTTTTCTTTTTTTGTTTATACTAAACGATGAAAAGATATATCTAGTTATGAACATAATGAACAGTTCTTAATCCACAGATTATCTTAATATCATAAGACATAAGGATGTGATCATATGAAAATTGAAAAAATCAATGACAATCAGATTCGTTGTACTTTGACACATGCCGATCTTGCAGCCCGCAATCTCAAGATCAGCGAACTGGCTTATGGTACCGAGAAAGCAAAATCACTATTTCGAGATATGATGCAGCAGGCATCTTTCGACTTTGGATTCGAGACAGATGACCTTCCTCTGATGATAGAAGCAATTCCTTCTTCTTCAGACTCTATCACCTTAATCATAACAAAGGTGGAGGATCCGGAAGAACTTGATACACGTTTTTCCAAGTTTACACCTGCCGGAGATTCTGATACACTGAACAGCAATGTTCTTGAAAAGCTTCAAGGCGCAGATGAATTCTTTGATCTGCTTAACAAAGTGAAGGAAGTGGCTTCCGAAGCAAAAGATCCGGAACCTAAAGAAACAGTACCGGCATTTCCGGTCCGCCTGTTTTCCTTCGACACGTTAGATTCCGTAATTGAGGCTTCCCGCCTGCTTGCTCCGTTCTATACAGGTGCAAATACATTATATAAGGACGAGGAGAATAATAATACCTTTATCCTTGCGCTGGCACCTGCTGATGGCGCAGATCAGGAATTTAATAAAGTATGTAATATGCTTTCGGAGTACAGTTCCCCTGAGAAGGGAGATTCTTCTGTTCTTGCATTTCTGGAGGAGCATTGCAAAATCATTGTTTCCGCAGACGCAATTCAGAAGTTATCCACAATTTAAACAACGAATAAAAAAGACGGTCTGGAATTATGGGAATAACTTTTCCCACACTTCAGGCCGTCTTTTTCACTTGTTATCCACAAAAACTTTTAACGATACCAAAAAAGCTGCCATACTCTCTTTTTTGAGAGCACAACAGCTTCTTGTATATCTTTTCTCTTAATTATTTACCAGCGGCTGCCATTGCTGCATTGATCTTCTCTACAAGCAGATCTGCATCAATTCCATGAACCATAGCTGCTTCCTCAAGAGACTCCATCTGAGATGACGGGCATCCAAGACAATGCATACCAATCTCCATCAAAATCGGAGCTGACTCTGGAAATGTTACCAGAAGTTCGCCAATTGTTGTGCTTTTAGAAATTGCCATCACTGTTTCCTCCTTACATATTTCTATTTTCAATTAATTTCTGTCACCCTTGAACAGTAATTTTTATTATAATCCCTGATCTATGATTTAGCAACCTTATTTTCATTATCATTCCATGAAATTTTCTGAAATTTTCACACAACTTTTTCCGTTTATCACACTACTCAAAAGTCAATCAGTTTTCTTTTTTTTTTCGACAAATCGTCATTTTCATAACAATAACCAAAACGAATGTTCTTTTTATTTCCAAAAGTTATCCACACTATTCACATCTTTCTTTGTTGATAATGTGGATAACTTTCAGGAAATCTTTTATTTTTCCTCATTTTTTCGATTTTTCAATGTTGATAAGTTAAAAACTACTTTTTTTCATTTTTTTGCTATTTTGAATATTCTTGTCATATTTTGTGCATTTTGACTATCCGTATATTTTTCTTGGAAAATACCGATTTTAGAATTTACAGTCAAATCTTTCATTTCCCATACATATTCTGGACAATGCATTGTTTTCTTTCTATTATTCTTTAATAAATCCGTCTGACAGCCACGATATTTGTATACGTTGCACTGCTGATACCAATTCCCTGATCTTCGTTCATTGCATTTACAATCTGATCATTTCCTATATATAGACCAACATGTCCTTCATATAAGATAAGATCCCCCGGCTGTGCGTCTTCATAACTCACTTCATATCCTGCACTTCGCTGTTCATAAGAAGTTCGTGGAAGGCTTATACCAAAATGTGCATACACGGACTGGACAAATCCTGAACAATCCGCCCCATCTGTTAAACTTGTACCGCCCCACACATATGGATTCCCAATAAACTGACAGGCATAATCAATAACTTCCTGCCCTGACGCAACTGACTGAGCCGCCGCTTCTGCAGCCTGGGCTTCTGCTTCCGCCTCCGCAGCCGCAGCTTCTTCTGCTTCCATTCGTTTTTGTTCTTCCTCTTTTGTCTCCCCGTAAGAATAAGAACTTTCCTCTGTAACATAATCACCGCACACCCAGCCATTAACTTCACCAACCTGTATCGGATACCAGCCCTCTACAGGATCTTCTGTCACAAGATATTCTTCTCCCTGATTAATCTGGGTTAATACGGTAGTATCTGTCCCATGTCCTTCTCTGACATTCAGACAATCTGCTGTGACTGTTACATTCTCATTTGTATACTCATCTGACCTCGAACGGGCTTCTTCCCCTGTGAACAATGTTTCCGTCGGAACATACCCCTCTGCATTTCCCGACCGGATCTTTGTCCATCCATCCAGATATTCCAACACAACTGCCGCTGAATCAGAATATAATTTTCCAACCCATTCACTGTTTTCATCTGCTTCGCTTCTAATATAGGTATAATCCCCCGTATTAGAAAACGCTATATTCAAATACTCTCCCTCTTCTGTCGGCACCAGATACAGATTGATGTTGTTCTTTATTTCTGTCTGATATGATGCTTCCAAAATATTTTCAATTCCTGTAACCGGAACCAGACTCTTCTCACTGTCACCAGTTTCTGCCGCCTGTGTTCTGACTACACTCCCCGGAATCATGATCGCCCCTGCCATCATTGACATGATAAGCTTATGTTTCATCCGCATGTTACTCATATAAAACCTCCTTTATTTCCAGCCTTATCTTTTGTGGGAAGTTCTAATTGTTACATAATTATTAATTTTTGTTACGCCGTAATTTTATCAATCAACAATAGATGTGTCAACCGTTTTAATAGTTTTTTCATAATTATCACCCTCCACCATTTGTAATTATTCCCCTTTTTTATTAATCTTAACGTCCTTTTTGTTAATTATTTTGTAATATTTTGTCAGGAGAAATAGAAAAAACTTATTTTTTTCTATTGACAAATTTTAAAATATAAGTTATATTCTAATTACAGTAATCGTTATCGTTATTGATTCAATTTTAGAAAGAGGTGAATCTATGGCTGCAATTAAATATAGCCGACAACGAGAAGCTATCAAGCATTATCTTGCTTCAACAAAAGAGCATCCCACTGCCGACACTGTTTATCTGCATGTCAAAGAGGATTTTCCTAATATCAGTCTTGGTACTGTCTACCGGAATTTGAATCTGCTGACAGATATCGGCGAAGCGATCAAGATCCCTACACCTGACGGCGGAGATCGATTTGACGGGAATGTTATTCCCCACAATCATTTTCTCTGTACAAGCTGTGGACGGTTACTGGATCTGGAACTGGATATGAAGAGTATTGAAGAAGTGAACCGGCTGGCCGGGGAGAATTTCGATGGAATCATTACTTCAAGTTCCACTTTGTTTTATGGAGAATGCAGTGACTGCATTAGGAAGTCTTAAGTTAAAAAAAATTAATAAGAAAAAGGAGATTATCATTATGAAAAAATTTGTATGTACAGTATGTGGTTATGTTCACGAAGGAGATGCTGCACCGGCTGAATGTCCAGTCTGTCACGCACCAGCTTCCAAGTTTAAAGAGCAGGAAGGAGACAAAGTATGGGCTGCTGAGCACGTTGTAGGCGTTGCACAGGGTGTCAGCGAAGATATTCTTGCAGATCTTCGTGCAAACTTCGCAGGAGAATGCTCTGAAGTAGGAATGTACCTTGCAATGGCAAGAGTTGCTCACAGAGAAGGATATCCGGAAATCGGACTTTACTGGGAAAAAGCTGCTTACGAAGAAGCAGAGCATGCTGCAAAATTCGCTGAACTTCTTGGTGAAGTTGTAACAGACAGCACAAAGAAAAACCTTGAGATGAGAGTTGATGCTGAGCACGGTGCTACAGAAGGTAAATTCGATCTTGCAAAGAGAGCTAAAGCTGCTAACCTGGATGCAATCCACGACACAGTACACGAGATGGCTCGCGACGAAGCTAGACACGGAAAAGCTTTCGAAGGACTGCTTAAGAGATACTTCGGCTAATTTAAACAAACCTTATCAGCAGAAGCGATCGCTTCTGCTGTGATAAAACTGCCCATCGGGAATGTAACATTCCCAGTGGGCAGTTTTTTAATCTTCTTTCTCTTTTCTTTCATCTGATAATTTAACTTTTTTGCCGGCAATGAGTTTCTGTTTCTCTTTTCTCCCTAATTGCTTAATCGCATATTCCCGCTTCATTGCCTGTTCTTTTGTCTCAAATTCCTCATAATAAGCTAATTCAACAGGCCTCCGTGCCTTCGTATATTTTGCGCCTTTCCCGGAATTGTGCGCCTCCACACGTTTTTCCAGATCATTTGTCCAACCCGTGTATAATGTTCCGTCACTACATTTTAGCATATATGTATAATTCAAAAACTCACCTCTGCTATCTCCCGCATTACTCTTTCGATGCATGTTATTTACTATATCTTGAATCCCTTATCCAAGACCAATACTATATTATCAGGAAAACTTTTCTTAAATTTTTTCCTATATCCAATACAATATAGTATTGATCCTGCACCCGTAATCAAACTTTTGAATCCATCATTTTATCCAGACAAATACAACTTTACTCCATAAAATTCATGGGGTCAACCGGCGCCCCGTCTTTCATAATTTCAAAATATAAATTTGGTCCTTCGACACTATAATATTTCGTCGGTGAATTCAGTGTTCCCACTTCCTCTCCGGCTGCAATATAATCTCCAACTGCTGCCGCCACTTCATCCAGCTGGCCATAAACCGCAGTATACCCATTTCCCATATCAAGTGTCACAGTAGTTCCTGTCTGGGCAGTCTGTTCAATACTCTCTACAACTCCTGCTGCCGCTGCGTGGATTACTTCTCCCTGCGTTCCACCAATAATCAGTGCAGGATTATATTTATACTGCTCCAATGTCGGAAAATATACTGTATGATCCATACTAAAACTTAAAAGTGTTGCTCCGCTTGCCGGCCAGGCAAGTGTGCTTTCCTGAGTAAACCACACATTCTGTGTATTTGAAGATGCTGTGCTTTGAATTTCCTCTGTGGATGTATTTCCATTCTCCATACTGTTTTCATTCTCTTGCTGAACATCCTTTTGGGATTCCTGGTTTTCTTCATTATCCTCTTCTGAATCTGTGTCTGTAGGAAGAATATCATCTGTATTCGCCAATGTACTATCATCTTCTGTAAGCTGTTCTGCTGTTGTTTGCGCATCTTTGATCTGCTGCTCCATGTCTTTTTTGTAATGATTGTATGTGTAGCTCCCAACCATTGTAATTACCGCAACAAAACAAAGTGCTGCGCCAACTGCAGCTCCCTTTCCTTTCAAAAAGGCCGGTCTTTCATTTTTATTCATAATCATCACCTCTGGCTATAGCATTGCCTGAAATGATTGTTCTTATTCATCTAGGTGGTGTAGTTCTGTTCCTTCATAAAAATATTGCAGGATCTCTTCATAATTTTTCCCATCCTTTGCCATTTCCTGTGCAGTCCACTGACTCATTCCGAATCCGTGCCCTTTTCCAACAGTTGCAATCTTCAACCCGTGTGGACTTTCATAAAAAGAAAATGAACTCGAAGGAAGTTTCAGTGCATCACGGAACTGATCTCCTGTACATATCGTCTCTCCAATCCTCATTTTTCTGACATAACCGGAAGAATCCCATTCCTGAATTTCAAAATCTTCGTATCCATACCCATTTTCTGCTTTTTTCTGTTCCTCTGCCACAAGGAATTCTCTACATCTCTTTTGTATCTCTTTATATTCTATCAAATGTACCTGAATTTCATCTTCTGCCGCCTTGTCAAGCGGACATTCTTTTGCTGTGATGTACGGATAATCTGCATTCCCAAGTACCTCCTGCACATCTCTGGTCTTTCCATTACTGGATTGATGAAACGGTGTCCATGCAAAGGTCTCATGATACCACAGTACAATTCCTTTTGTTTCCTGTGCTGCCTGTTGACATTTTTTCAAATTCTCTTCGTATTTTGTCCCCCACTTTTTCTTCATCTGAGTCTGCGTCAGACATTTATCCAAAAGAGTCTGCTTTTCTTTCTCTGTTCTGTACAACTCTGTACGTAGAACAACCGCCTGTGCCTTCAATGCTTCTATTTCACATCCACCATCTGTTTCTCCTGCGAGCATTTCTGCGAGATACACAGATGCATTATCGCTGTCAGCTCCCTGCACCGCATTTTTTCCGTTTATAAAAACAGAAATGATGTAAGGAAGTAAAAACAGTATGATAAGAAATGCAAAAAATAACTTTATTTTATTTCTAATTGTATCACGCATAAAAACAGCCCTCCATACTCTATTGTATGGAAGGCTGTCCTATTTTAGAACTTATCTGGTTCATTCTCCGTGTAATTGCTTATTCGAAAAGGTCCTGTCCTGATGGAACTTCAACCTTCTCCAGATGCCAGATATCACGCACGTACTCCTCGATTGTTCTGTCAGATGTGAACTTACCGCTGCATGCTGTGTTCATCATTGCCATCTTAGACCATCTCTGCTGATCTCTGTAAGCTTCTTCTACTCTCTTCTGTGCATCTGCATAAGAACGGAAGTCTTTCAGAATGAAGTAAGTATCTGCTTTGTCTGTACACTGTGTATTGAGCAGTGAGTTATACAGATTGATATACATGTTGTGATCACCGTTAGAATATGTTCCATCCATCAGCTGATCTACCACACGTTTAACTTCCCAATCATTGAAATAGATATCTGTCGGGTTGTATCCACCATTGTTCTCGTAATTGATTACTTCCTGTGAGCTCAGACCAAAGATGAATGCATTTTCCTCTCCAACTTCATGAACGATCTCTACGTTTGCTCCGTCCATTGTTCCAAGTGTCGGTGCACCATTCAGCATGAACTTCATGTTACCTGTACCGGATGCCTCTTTGGAAGCTGTTGAGATCTGCTCGCTGACATCTGCTGCTGCGAAAAGAATCTCTGCATTGGATACTCTGTAGTCTTCGATAAATACAACTTTCAGCTTTCCGTTGATGCTTCTGTCGTTATTTACAACATCTGCTACGGAGTTGATCAGTTTGATTGTCTCTTTCGCACGAAGGTATCCTGCTGCTGCCTTAGCTCCGAAGATAAATGTTCTCGGATAGAAGGACATCTCCGGATGCTCTTTGATCTGATTATACAGATACATAATGTGCAGGATATTTAACAGCTGGCGTTTGTACTCATGCAGACGTTTTACCTGAATGTCAAAGATAGAGCGAGGATCTACATCGATTCCGTTATGCTCTTTGATATATTTCGCAAGGCGGACTTTATTCTGATATTTAATTTCCATAAATTCACGTCTTGCATCTTCATCTTCTACAAGCGGTTTCAGTTTTGCAATCTGAGACAGATCTGTGATCCATCCGTCACCGATCTTATCTGTGATCCAATCAGCAAGGAGCGGATTCCCATGTGCAAGGAAACGTCTCTGTGTAATTCCGTTTGTCTTGTTATTAAACTTCTCAGGCATCATCTGATAGAAATCTTTCAGTTCCTGTTTCTCAAGAATTTCTGTATGAAGCTGTGCAACACCGTTTACAGAGAATCCTGCAACAATTGCCATGTTCGCCATACGAACCTGTCCGTTCATAAGGATTGCCATTTTGCGGACTTTCTCTTCATTTCCCGGATACATCTCACGAACCTTGATCAGGAAACGACGATCAATCTCCTGTACAATCTGGTAAATACGTGGAAGCAATTTAGAGAACAGGTCGATTGGCCATTTCTCAAGTGCCTCTGCCATGATTGTATGGTTTGTATAAGCACAGGTCTTGCTTGTAACTTCCCATGCATCTTCCCAGCTTAATCCTTCTACGTCGATCAAAAGACGCATCAGCTCCGGAACCGCAACTGTCGGATGTGTATCGTTCATCTGAATAACAACTTTCTCGTACAGTTTTCTGATGTCTCCATGTTTTTTCTTATATTTCTCAATCAGAGCCTGAAGACTTGCAGAAATAAAGAAATACTGCTGTTTCAAACGAAGCTCTTTTCCTGAATAATGGTTATCGTTTGGATAAAGAACATCAACGATCAATTTCGCAAGGTTCTCCTGCTCTACTGCTTTGTGATAATTACCTCTGTCAAACTCATCAAGTTTGAAGTCTGTAATCGGTTTTGCATCCCATACACGCAGTGTATTTACTACATGATTACCATATCCAACGATCGGCATATCATATGGAACTGCCATAACAGACTCGTAATTCTCCTGAATAAATATATCTTTACCTGTTGCAGGGTCTTTCTCAAAACGGATATTTCCACCGAAACGTACTTCTTTTGCGTACTCTTCACGGCGTACTTCAAACGGATTTCCTTCTTTCAGCCAGTTATCCGGAACCTCTACCTGATATCCGTTTTCGATTTTCTGTTTGAACATTCCGTAACGGTAACGGATTCCACATCCGTATGCCGGATAGTTCAGTGTTGCAAGAGAATCAAGGAAACATGCTGCAAGACGTCCAAGACCGCCGTTTCCAAGAGCCGCATCCGGCTCCTGGTCTTCAATCACGTTCAGATCAATATTCATCTCTTCCAGTGCTTCTTTTACATCTTTATATGCTGTCATATTGATGAGGTTGTTGCCAAGTGCACGTCCCATAAGGAACTCCATTGACATGTAGTATACTGTCTTGGCATCTGTCTCATCATATCTTTTCTGTGTCTCGATCCAGTCATCGATAATAACATCTTTGACTGCATAGGATACTGCCTGGAATAGCTGCTGCGGTGTAGCCTCATCGATTGTCTTTCTGTAAAGTGTCTTAACGTTATCCTTTACTGCCGCTTTAAAAGCCTTTTTCTCGAATCTTTTACTGAACATGTTTATTACTCTCCTTTTTTCTCAACACCCATTGTAACTGCTTCGCCGTTGATCTTCCATTCTTTCACGTATCCAGCCGGCTGTGCTTTTACAACTTCATCTGCAAGTACCTCACCTGCGATCAGTGTATTGTTCTTTTCGAAGACAGCTTCTGCCTTTTCACTACCCTCGTATGTAACTTTGATTCTGTCCATAACTTCGAAATCAGCTTCTTTTCTCATTGTCTGGATCTTGCTGATGATCTCACGTACAAATCCCTCTTCCAGCAGCTCTGGTGACAGGTTTGTATCGAGAACAACTGTGATTCCGTTGTCATTTACAGATTCATATCCTTCAATCTGTGCTGTATCGATCAGAAGATCTTCCTTGAAAAGTTCAATTTCCTGTCCGTTTACATCCAGTTTGAGTGCACCTGTAGCGTTGAGCTCATCCATTGCTGCATTTCCATCGATGTCGTTAAGCGCCGCTTTGATACCACCTAACATCTTACCATATTTCGGTCCGACTGTCTTTAATTGTGGTTTAAAACTATAAGACGTAAAGTCTCTTACATCATCTGTAAATTTAACATTTTTAACATTCAGCTCGTCTGCAACGATCTCCTGATAGAATTCCGGAAGATCAAAGTCTGCTTTCACAAACATCTTTCCGATCGGCTGACGGTTCTTGATGTTGGATGCATTACGGCATGCACGTCCCATAACAACAAGGTCAAGAACATGTTCCATGTTATTTTCAAGTTCTTTGTCAATCTGCTCTTCATGAACTTCTGGGAAGTCACAAAGGTGAATACTTTCCGGAGCATCCTTATCAATGCTACGAACCAGGTTCTGATAAATCTCTTCTGTCATGAACGGGATCATCGGAGCTGCTGCCTTAGATACTGTAACAAGGGCTGTGTACAGAGTCATGTAAGCATTGATCTTATCCTGCTCCATTCCCTTTGCCCAGAAACGCTCACGGCTTCTTCTTACATACCAGTTACTCAGATCATCTACGAAGTCCTGAAGCACACGTGCTGCCTCTGGGATTCTGTAATTGCCAAGATTATAATCTACATCTTTTACCATTGTGTTCATCTTGGAGAGGATCCACTTATCCATAACCGGAAGTTTATCATATTCCAGAGTATATTTTGTTGCATCAAAATTATCAATGTTCGCATAAAGCACGAAGAATGCATAAGTATTCCAAAGTGTTCCCATGAACTTACGCTGTCCTTCCTGAACGGCTTTTCCGTGGAAACGATTCGGAAGCCACGGAGCACTGTTGATGTAGAAATACCAGCGGATCGCATCTGCACCGTATTTCTCCAGTGCATCAAACGGATCAACGGCATTTCCTTTAGACTTACTCATCTTCTGTCCATTTTCATCCTGAACATGTCCAAGAACGATAACATTCTTATATGGAGCCTTGTTGAACAGCAGTGTTGAGATTGCAAGCAGAGAGTAGAACCATCCTCTTGTCTGGTCTACAGCCTCGGAAATAAAGTCTGCCGGGAACTGTCTTTCAAACAGATCCTGATTTTCAAATGGATAATGATGCTGTGCAAATGGCATTGATCCACTGTCGAACCAGCAGTCGATAACTTCCGGTACTCTGTGCATCTCTTTACCACACTCCGGACACTTGATTGTTACAGCATCAATGTATGGGCGGTGAAGCTCGATATCATCCGGACAGTTATCAGACATTGATTTCAGTTCTTCAATGCTTCCGATAGAGTGCATATGTCCACACTCACACTGCCAGATATTCAGTGGTGTTCCCCAGTAACGGTTACGGCTGATTCCCCAGTCCTGAACATTCTCGATCCAGTCACCGAAACGTCCTTTACCGATACTTTCCGGAATCCAGTTGATTGTGTTATTATTTCTGATCAGATCTTCGCGAACTGCTGTCATCTTGATGAACCAGGACTCACGTGCATAGTAGATCAGTGGAGTATCACATCTCCAGCAGTGAGGATAGCTATGCTCGAACTTCGGTGCATCATAAAGAAGTCCTCTTGCATCCAGATCCTTTAATACTTCCGGATCAGCTTTCTTTACAAACAGACCGGCGAACGGTGTGGATTCTGCCATATCACCCTTCTCATCTACAAGCTGTACGAATGGAAGATCATATTTTCTTCCTACATTCGCATCATCTTCACCAAATGCAGGTGCGATGTGAACAACTCCTGTACCATCTGTAAGAGTTACATATTCATCACATACAACATAGAATGCTTTCTTGCGCTGTTTTGCAGCCTCGTCTGCTGCACACTGATACAGCGGCTCATACTCTTTTCCTTCCAGATCAGTTCCCTTGTAAGTCTCAAGAATTTCATAAGCATCTTTGCCTTCTTCTGCAAGTCTTCCAAGAACTGTATCAAGCAGTGCGCAAGCCATATAATATACATGTCCGTCTGCTGCCTTAACCTTTGCGTAATCTTCTTTCGGATTTACACAAAGTGCAAGGTTGGATGGAAGTGTCCAAGGTGTTGTTGTCCATGCAAGAATATATGCATCTTCATCTTTTACTTTAAAACGAACGATTGCTGAACGCTCCTTAACATCCTTGTATCCCTGTGCAACTTCCTGTGCGGAAAGCGGTGTTCCACAACGCGGGCAGTAAGGAACGATCTTAAATCCTTTGTAAAGGAGTCCCTTATCCCAGATCTGCTTCAGAGCCCACCATTCAGACTCAATAAAGTTGTTATCATAAGTTACATATGGGTGCTCCATATCAGCCCAGAATCCAACTGTACCGGAGAAATTCTCCCACATTCCTTTGTATTTCCATACACTCTCTTTACATTTCTTGATAAATGGTTCAAGACCATATTTCTCAATCTGATCTTTTCCATCAAGACCAAGAAGCTTCTCAACTTCAAGCTCTACCGGAAGACCATGTGTATCCCATCCGGCCTTTCTTGGAACCATATATCCTTTCATTGTACGGTATCTCGGGATCATATCCTTAATAACACGAGTTAAAACGTGTCCGATATGCGGTTTACCATTTGCTGTCGGAGGTCCGTCATAGAAAATATAATCCGGACATCCTTCTTTTTCATCCATACTTTTCTGGAAGATTTCATTATCATCCCAGAACTTTTCAACTTCTTTTTCACGGCTGACAAAGTTCATGTCAGTTAAAACTTTCTTATACATGTTCTTATCCTTTCCTGAGTTTATTTTATGATTCTTAAAAAAAGAAAGGCTTCCGTCCTGTAATAGGACGAAAGCCTGAACTTCTCTCGTTAAACCACCTGTTACATCATACTTAGGCCTGATTTCTGACCTGCATATGGTATCCTTTAACGCCGGACACGCGTCAGTCCTTACTCTCTTTTTCTGCAGAAACCTCTTTTCTGCATCTGTTTCAGGAACTGCTGCTCTGGAGTGATCTTCAAAAATCTCTTACTTGCACCGGACTCCCACCATCTCCGGCTCGCTGTAACGTTCGGATAAATCCTACTGTCTCCGTCATCGCTTTACCTGTGAACTTCTACACACGGCTTATTATAAAGAGATTCTTGGCTCTAGTCAAGGTTTATTATGATAAAAAAAGTGCGAAAAAACGTTGTTTTCAGCGTTCTTTCGCAAATTTCTGTTTTCTTATCTGCGGCGTTTCTTCTTTCTTTTCACATTACCACTCTTTGCATTTCTTCTTTTTCCTTTTTTTCTTCTGCGACGTCTTATCTGCTTCCGGTAATTCGCAAGTACAACAATGATAATCAATAAAATCACAACTGCAATCACAACTCCGATCACAATTTTCATAAACTTTGAAATCCCGGTTACGACAGTTGAAGTTGTCTTATCTTTCTTTTTTCCCAAAACAGCTGCACTGCTTTCCTCTGTTTTTTCTATCGCAGCTTTCACACTGCCTACTTCCTGCCCTTTATAAGTAAATGTTACTGTTCCGGATCCATCCTTGTTGCTGTCTTCCTTCACTTCTGCTTTCACATCAGAAAATTGTGCACTCTTCGGAAGTACGATATAAGCATCTTCGTCTTCATAAGACTTCACACCTTCCGGAAGCTTCTGATCCTTCAAAGATATTTTTGAAAAATTACTGTAAGCATAATCAAACATGGCACGAGTATCTATATAAGCATCATTTCCAAAATCATAAAGTACAACCGCAACAAGCTGCATATCTCCGTTATCTGCCATTGTCACAAGCGTTGTTCTTGCCTGATCTGTGTAGCCGGTCTTACCGCCCTTGCAGTATTCATAGTAATTATCATTCTGTGGCCAAAGCATCTTGTGCTTCTGCTGAAAAGTACGTTCTTCATTCACCAGATTCGTTGCCGGAATCGTATGGCTTAACGATTGGGAAATTGTCCGGAACGCTTCCTTCTGATAAACTGCTGCACCAATTCTTGCCATATCATGCGCCGTTGTATAATGTTGTTCATCATGAAGTCCGTTCGCATTCGTCCAGTGTGAACCTGTACATCCAAGTTTTTCTGACTCATCATTCATCGCCTGAATAAATGTGTCATAACCCCCACCCATCTTCTTGCCAACACTCTCAGCTACTGCATAAGAGACCTCATTTGCCGATGCCAGCAGAACGGCATAGAGCGCGTCTTCCATACTGATCTGCTCCCCCGGCGTCATGCCGATATGGGCATCGCCATATTCCAGAAAGGAAATACTGTCCTGGGAAAATTCTACCGTATCTGTAAGCTCTGCATTGTCCAGCGCAACCAATGTTGTCAGAAGTTTTGTAATACTCGCCGGATAATGCTTCTTTTCAATCTGCTTGCTATATAAAACCGCCCCACTATTCATATCCATAACGATTGCAGAATCCGCATAAGTTGCCGGTCCCTGTGGCCAGTTCTCCACACTGTTTGAATCCGGTGCGATCGCATAACAGTTCTGACGCTGTGTCTCCCTGTCTTCTTCCGCTGTCTGAGTTGAATCTGTTGTGGCTGCCGCCGTTTCTTCCTCAGCAAATGTCTGTACTGCCGGCATTAATATCATAGATGCCGCCAGAAAAAGAGACAGACAGCGCTTTCCGTATTTCTTAAAATTTATCATAAAGGAAATCCTCCGGTTGTTTGAATTCATAACGCAAAAATCCCCACAGACCTTTCATCTGTGGGGAATCTGTGACTATTGCTATTATAATTCTACTGAAAGTTTTTTTCAATAGTCCGGAGGCTATTTTCTTTCAACTATCGAATCTCTTCCATCATGATCTCTGCTCCCGCAGCCTCTACCGCAAGACTGTCTTTCTGTGGATAGAACCGTGTGGTGAATACATACTCTCCATTATTTACAAATACTTCCACAGAGGATTTATCCACAAGAATTTCAACACTTGAAATTTTATCTACATCAACATAACGCATTCCTCTTCCTGCAGATACAGAATTTTTATCCTGACTTGTGAAATGCATCTCGAATCTTCCATTTTTGTACTCAAGAATCAATTCTTCATCAATCACTGTCCTGAATTCATTGTTCTGAATGCCCGAGATATTCACATCATAGACTTTATATCCATCTTTTTTCAACATTCCTGTAGACTTATCCACAAAAGTTTTCCTCTTCTGTAATTCTCTGACAGGTCTCTGACAAACTTTGCCGTCTTCCACAAACACTTCTCTCGGGAAAGTGAAACAATGCTGCCACCCTTCTGCGATCGTCAGATTAGTATATTCTTCACAATCCGGCATTCCCATCCAGCTGATGTGAACCCTTCTTCCATCTTCAGTCTCAAAACTCTGCGGTGCATAGAAATCAAATCCGTAATCCCAAAGCATGTATTCTGAAAGTTTATAATCATCTAAAATATTTCCATCAACCATGAAATATCCTGACTGATAAACATTTCTGTCATCCCATACTCCGCCTTCAAGTCCCTGCACAGAAGCAGAAAGAATTTTTGTCCCATCTACTTCAAAGTAATCCGGGCATTCCCACATATAACCAAACGGTTTCTCTGATTCCACACGGCTTCTGAACTTCCAGTTAATCTTATCTTTTGACTCGAAGATCAATGCCTGTCCGACATCTTCTTTTGTACGTGCACCCTGAATCATGTAGTAAATATCTCCGTCTTTCCACACCTTTGGATCGCGCACATGGCAAGTCAGATCTGACGGGTAATCCACATTTCTCATCAGTTCTTTTTTTGATCCAAATGTCTTTCCATCCTCACTGACAACAAGAACCGTATTCGACTCACGACCTGTATTGATGTAATCGAAATCTCCGTCTTCCAGCTTTACATTGCCTGTATAGTAAACATACATTTTGTCATCTTCAATAAATGCTGATCCGGAGTATACACCATGACAGTCAAATGGCTGATCCGGATATAACTTTACTCCCTGGTATTCCCAGTCGATCATATCTTCGCTTGTATAGTGCCCCCACATCTTCACGCCGCCTTCGGCATTAAATGGAGAATACTGAAAAAATGCATGATAGATCCCATTCAACTGGCACAATCCATTCGGATCGTTGAGCCAGCCAACAGGAGGCATCAGATGCAGCTTTTCACGATAAGCTGTGCCTTCTTTCTGCTCTTTTTCTTTCATCATCTCTTCCGTCATATCTACCAGTTTGATCAGATCCCTTGTTAATGCATTCATGCTCTTGTCTCCCTTTTTCCATTTACAGCCGTTCTATTCTGCAAGAATTCTTCTTTGAATAAAACGGCTGTATCTTTTTAATCACTGTTCAATTTATTTCTCAATCTTCATTGCGAGATCAGCTGTTGTAACTGTTCCCGCTGCTGTCTTCTCTACTTTGCTGAAGTCATCTGCATTCGTCAGTATCATCATCGTAGTTGCCGGATGTCCTGCTGCTTTAATAGCATCCAGATCTGCTTCGATCAGCACATCGCCCTTACGAACCTTTGCTCCATCTGCTACTTTCTTTACAAATCCTTTTCCATCCATGGAAACTGTATCAATTCCAATGTGGATCAGAAGCTCTGCTCCTGCTTCCGTTGCGATGCATACTGCATGCCCTGTATCGAAGATATTCATTACTTCACCGTCACATGGTGCTACAATCTTTCCATCTGTTGGCTCAACTGCAACAGTTGTTCCAAGCATCTCTGATGCAAATGTCTCATCTGCTACTTCTGCTGTCGCAACAACATTTCCGTTTACCGGGCTTGTAATTTCTTCTGCTGAAACATTTTCTGCTTCTACTACATTCTCTGTCTCTTCTGTTTTCTCAACTGTTGTCTCTGTTGCGGCTGTCTTAACTACCGGCTCTTTATCTTTGTAAATCATGAAGGAAATCACAAATGCTACTCCTACTGAAATTGCCATCTCGATAATGTACTGAAGCGGCTGATTCAGGCAAAGCAGGATACCGAAGATACCTGTTACTCCAGTTCCTTTTGCTCCGAGATGTACAAGTGATGCATACAATGCTCCGCATCCTCCACCAATACATCCTGCGATAAATGGTTTGAAGAATCTTAAGTTTACACCAAAGATTGCCGGCTCTGTGATTCCCATAAATGCACTAAGTGATGACGGAAGTGCAAGGGATTTAATCTTCTGATCTTTTGACTTAACGCCAACTGCCAATGCTGCTGCACCCTGTGCTACATTCGCTGCACTTGCAAGTGGAAGCCAATAAGTTACTCCGTATTTTGCCAGCTGACCAATATCAATGGCTGTGTACATCTGATGAATACCTGTTACTACTGTCGGTGCATACAAACCTCCCATGATCAGACTTCCAAGTCCGAGCGGAAGTGTCAGCATCCACTGGATTGCTCCAAGGATCGCATTCTCACCCCATACAAAGATCGGTCCTACAATGGAAAGTGTAAGATATCCTGTCACGAATACGCTGACAAGTGGTGTTACAAACAGGTCAAGTGCTGCCGGAACTACCTTGTGCAGCTTCTTTTCTAATACAGAAAGGATCCATACTGCAATAATGATCGGGATTACATGTCCCTGGTATCCAACCATATCGATGTGATACAGTCCGAAGAATACGCTCTGTGTCTGCTGTACACCTTCCGTTGCAACCGTATAAGCGTTCTGCAATGACGGATGAATCATAATCATACCGATAACGGCTCCAAGATACTGGTTTGCACCAAATGCTTTCGCAGCTGAAAATGCAATCAGAATCTGCAGAAATGTATAAGCGATATTACTGAACAGATTCGCAAACACATAAATAGAACTGCTTGTATCAATTGCTAAAAATCCATTTGCATTCATGAAATCCAGCGCATTCATGATTCCCATCAGGAAACCACTTGCTACGATGGCCGGAATGATCGGTACAAAAATATCACCTAACAGCTTGATGGCCTTCATAAACCAGTTCTGCTTCTCTGCCGCTGCTTCCTTTGCCTCAGCTTTTGTGCTTGCTGTAATACCTGCGATCGCGATAAATTCATCAAACACTTTATTCACTGTTCCTGTTCCAAGAATAATCTGAAGCTGTCCAGATGCCTCAAATACTCCCTTTACTCCATCCACATTCTCTATTGCCTCTTTATCTGCCTTACTATTATCTGCGATAACAAGACGAAGACGCGTTGCGCAGTGCGCTGCGGATACAATATTCTTACTTCCACCTACATATCCCAGAATCTCCTGGGCTGTTTTCCTGTAATCCATGATTACTCTCCCTTCCTTCTATGTTTTATGTGTAATCGTTTTCACATCTTATGATTTTATATTAAATAAAAAAATGCCATTTGTAAAGATGGCATTTTTACTAATTCTGATTCTTCTGTTTTGTTTAACTTGCACTATACTCTTAGTTACATTCATTCAAATCTATTCACGATCTGGAATCCCAGCTTCATATGCACCGGCACCGGATTTTTCTCTTCAATCTGTTCAAGTAAGAGCTCTGCCCCCTTGATTCCACTCGTTTTATACCCAAAATGAACCGTTGGAATACCGCCTGTCACAGCCCTTAACATCTGATTATCACCAAATCCTGTGACACAGATACCAGACTGTTCCAAAATGTGTAGCATCCTTGCACCAGAATTCTGAACCGACTCCGGAACCGCCTTTTTACTCTGTGCGATCAATGCCTCGATTGCTCCTGCTGCAATCGTATCTGTTGCGCATGATATGATATCGATTCCATTTTCTTCACTCAACAAATCCACTACTGCTTCATATCCGCCGCTCATTGTAAATTCTGATTCGCGTCTGTACCGATGGTCATCGAAAGTAATCCCTGCTTCCTGAAGTCCCTTGCGGAACCCGTCTTCTCTGGCAGCACCTGCTGCCTTATCTTCACGAGTAACACCAATATATGCAATCTTGCAATCTTCAGGTCTTCCACCATTCCGCTTCAGTGCTTTCACCGCAACTTCTTGTCCCATTGCTCTTCCCGCACCAAAATCATCATGATAGATACAGCTTGCCATTTCTGTCTCCTGTCCCACAATCACAACCGGAACCTTTGATTCTTTTAAAAATCTCCGATGCTCGTCTGTAAGCACTGTACCGATCAGTACAATTCCATCTACCGGATAACTTTCAAAGATTCTCAGATAAGTCAGCTCATTCTTTGGCTGATTATCCGTGCTTGCAAGAAGCATCTGGTACCCTCTTGCCGAAAGAACCTGTTCAATTCCCGCTGTGATCCGGCTGATTGATTCTGAATTGATCTTCGGAGCCACCACACCAACCAGATGTGCACGTCCGGTTCTTAGGATTCTTGCCTGAGTAGACGGCTGATATCCCGTCTTCTCAATCACTTTACGGATCTGCTCCTTTTTCTGTTCACTCACATATCCGCCATTCAAATATCTTGATACTGCTGCGCTGGACACCCCGGCCATCTGCGCAATCTCTTTTATCGTCATTGTATACTGCCTGCCTTTATTTCCCTGATTTTCGAAATTATCCAGATCCATTTTCGCTCTTTTTCTAGCTTTGACCTAAACCTGAATGACATTCACATTTTAACATTCAACAGACAAATATGCAACGACGTTGCGCTACATCATTCTTTATCTACCTGTTACTGTTCACACGATGTGCGACCAGCAACGCATCTCGCCATTTTAAATCGCCTTTGGCGATGGGGCGAGATGCATTCAAGTCAAAACACGCATCCTCCGTGTCAATCAGCGGAGTGATTAACACGGGAGTGAACAGTAATATCATATAAAAATCCATAAAGTATTACTCTTCCATTCGTCTGATCGTTAGAACAAGTAGATAAGCCAATGATCCTGTTCCACCCCTCTTTTCCTTTTTTCTCAGGAAGACGATACTGCACGGCATGTGCCTTTATATATTCCATCAGTTCTTCCAGATTCTCTTTCTTATAATCTTGTGGATTATAAATAACTTCATCATACGCATCCGTCTCCACACAGGCGAACCACTGGATTTTTTCTAACTGTTCATTCAAATATAGCGTACCTGTTTTGTGCGATTCAAAATACTCCTTTTCTTTATAATTCATCACATCCCCAAACATTGCGCCATTATCCATATGGTGACCATATAATAAACTGTAACTGTCAATAAATTTTCTGTCATTTCTGCTATCCAGAAAAATACTTCCTGAAAGAGCAAACTCTCCATAAATATCCTGATTGATATATTCCAGATTTGTTTCTCCCTGCACAACCGGATAATCAATCTTTGTTCCATCTACCGTCAGCCAGGCACACACATCCGGATTGATTTTCTGAAGTTCCTGCAGGGACGGACTTTCATCCGTTTTCCCTGCAGGTTTATATTTCATCAATTCTCCGCTGATAAACGCACGTCGGTTGATCTGGCAGGTATCCCATAATGAATATGCACCATAAAGAAGCATAAGAATAATAAAGAGCGCTGCCAGAATTTCCAATATCTTATTTCCCGCTTCTATAACTTTAAAAAACAGCTCTTCCCTCTGCTCCCCTGCCTCCTGACCTTCTGTCGTTTCGTTTATCATGCTCTTTTTCTACGAAAGAAAACTGATCCAAATGCGCCTGCCGCACCCACAAGTAATACGTATGGTGTGTATTTCTTTGCAACGCCTGTTACTACAGCCGCATCTTTCTCATTCACATACTGAACTACTGTACCATCTTCTTTTGTAGTTCCTGTCTTTGTTCCGGTCGCAGTTGTTTCTCCATCAATCGTAGTAGTATATCCATCTTTATTCGCATCGGTCTCTGTTACCGTGTATTTATCAGATTCTGTCAATCCATAAATTGTAATTGAACCTGTATCAGAAATCTGATAAGAAGTTTCTGCTTCATTGCTTGTGATGTATTCTGTAAGTGCCTGTGCATTTGCATTTTTCTTCACTACAACTTTGTAGAGTTCTCCCTGTCCACCATTCACCGCAACCTTGAATTCGAAGGATTTATTTTTAACTCCCTGATTACCTGTGATCGTTTTTTTGATTGTCACATCATGCGTTGTATCATTTTCTGCACCATAATCATTGATAAATTCAAGATCACCTTTTTCACCATTATTTTCTGTAATTACATTTCCAACATAAAGTGCTCCATCTGCTCCGTTATATACAAAAAGATAAACATCTCTGCCTGCTGTATCATAATCGATTCCTTCATAAGAGCCTGCATCTTCAGTCACAACATAATGATAAACACCAGCATGTTCAAATACCTCTGCATTAATTTCCAATGTTGCATTCTTGCTGTAAGCTGCTGCCAGTGTATCTTCTCCTGATGGCTGGAATCCGATTGTCTGAGTGGCCGTGATTCCACCTGTCACACCGGCATATACTACATTATCTCTCCAATTTTCTGCTGCTTCACCATTCTCCACATGAAACGAAAATGATGTATTTGGCTGGTATGTATTTCCATCCGTTGTCACCGTTTTCTTCAGATTCAGCTGTGTGATCGGTTCATTTTCCTCGGCTGCCGCATTTACCACGCAAACTGACATCATCATCATGCTCGCCATTGCCATTGCTGAAATACGTCCTGCTGTTTTCTTATTCATAATCTCTACCTCACTTTTTATTCTGATTTCCGGGTTTCAGATATCTGACCGGCGGAGCACCGTAATTACTCTGCCTTTTATCTCCTTGTCCTTCACAGCTCCAAAATACCGGCTGTCTTTTGCATTTCCCCGCTGATCTCCCAGAATAAAATATTCTCCGCTATTCAGCGTCAGTGGATAGACCGTGTCACTTTCGTATTGCGGTGTATCATAGAAAATATCATTTTCCACAATCTTACTTCCATTGATCTTTACCTTTTCGTCCTCTGTAATCTCTACTGTATCGCCGCCGACTGCGATCACTCTGCCCACATATTTCTCTCCTGCTTTCTGAAGAACCACCACATCCCCGCTTTTCGGTTTTTCCAGTCGATAATAAAAGAGCAGATCTCCCGCACTGATGCGTGGCGACATGTCATTGTTTTTCATGGTTGTAATCCCAAACAACAGCCCGAATAAAACCCACAGAAACACCAGAAGAAATGCAAGACGAATCAGAAAAAGATGAATCTCTCCTTTTAATTTCATGAATCTGTTTCTTTCCTCTTTCTTCGAAGAAACAGAAAAACTGCTCCTCCTGTTATACCTGCTGTTTCCATCAGGATTGTAGGAAACATCCTGTTCTCAACTCCTGTCGGAACAACCATAAGCGGTTGATACTGATTCGTATAAGTTACTGTTGCAGTCTGCTCTTTCGCTACATCAATTCGTGCTGTCATCCCCTCTGCCTGACTTTCCTGTCCCACGAGATAAAAGGTATGCTCCAGCCTGTAGTTATTCTGTTCCTGAGCAATCTCCGTCACTGTATATTCCCCAGGTTCAACCGCCTGGAGCGATGCACTCCACTGACCATTTTGCGGAAGCTTCACTTCTTCGATCACTTCTTCTCCCCGTTTTATCTGAAATGTAAAGGACTCGTCCGGAATCTGACTTGCTGCAATTCCTTCCACCTGCTTTGTGATTATCAGATTACCTGTTTTGGCCGGTGGGTTTGGGAGATCCTTTCCAAAAGAAATGTTATCGAGCAGGTTTCCATTTGACAGATTTCCATTTGCTGCCGCTACTGCCACAAAATAAAATCGAGTAACATATTGCCCTGCCGGAACTGTATAATCTCCATAGTGATAAGTCCATTTTCCAGTTTTATCTGACAATACCGCCTGCACATCAGGATTACTCTGATCAAATCCCGATCCTGCCGGATTCCAATCGGAACTCATTGATTTTGTATCACTGATGATAACCGCCATCGTGTCTGTTCCCCAGCGTCCGGCATGTTCCAATCCCCAGTGAAGAACTGTCCCTGGTTCTGTCAAAACATCCTGATAAAGAGCCCCTGGTTCCTCACAGTTTAATTCTGCGAACTGATTTCCCTGTGCCGCACTGCTGATGTTATAAACCGGTTTTGGATCATTAACCGTATTTCCATAATAACTTCGGCTTCCATCTGCAATCTCGATATAATAATCTCTCTGAATTCCAGAGCCAAAATATGCACCTTTCGCTGTTGTTTTCCAATATAAATCATTCGTTCCATTTGCTACCTGGATAAAATGTGCATTCTTATAAGTCAGTGTTCCTGCATCAGATACTTTTGGCGTCTCAAAACTTCCATTCTGAAGCTTGTCATAATAATTCACCTTGTATTCGGAAGAATAAACTGTCACCGCCTCATTTACTGTCACTTTCACACGAAATGTCTTCTGTGCACCATCTCTTGCAACTTCATAGGATTGCTTTCTACTATCCACAGTCGCTGTATCCTCAATGTCTTTCCATTGACCGTTTTCACTTACCTGCCACTGATAAGCAATCTGATCTGATTCTGTTGTTCCGCTAACCTCTGCTGTCAGAGAACCTTTTGTAAGAATCTCATCTTTAAGAGCAACTGAAATTTTCTCTGAATCGGTACTTTTCCCTTCCTCTGTTACTACTCCAAACTCAGGGGGAGATTCTTTTGCGTCTGGTTTCTGCATTTCTGATCGGGAAGTCTCTTCCGCATCTGTTTCTTCCGGGAGCACGGTACAATCTGTTCCCTCTGTGGTTTGTACAGCCTCAACTTGTACACCTTCTGCCAGTACCTGAACCCCCATCAACGACAGCATCATCAGTACCGCCATCAGAAATGCAAAATGTCTTCTCAGCTTTCTTCGCATTTTGCCCTCTCCTGTCTTAAATTGAATTGTTACCTTTCAGGAAGTACTGTCGATATATTTTATATCTGCCCTCCTGTCTAATATATGTATGACGCTGGATTTCTGATTATGACTTGAAAGAGATAAAATTAGATTTCTTTAAGATTTTTTACATTTTTTAAAATTTTCTCTTGCAAAGACCATTTAAATATGATAATATATTTTTCGTCGATAAGACAAGGAAATATTCCTCCTTAGCTCAGTCGGTAGAGCATTCGGCTGTTAACCGAAGTGTCGTTGGTTCGAGTCCAACAGGGGGAGTTTAATCGGAGCATGAAGCCCGATTTGATAAGGCTCCATGGTCAAGCGGTTAAGACACCGCCCTTTCACGGCGGTAACAGGGGTTCAAATCCCCTTGGAGTCATTCGCTTCTGCGAAGAACTAAATAATATGGTGCCATAGCCAAGTGGTAAGGCAAAGGTCTGCAACACCTCTATCCCCAGTTCAAATCTGGGTGGCACCTCTTAAAGCTCTTGATTTATTCAAGAGCTTTATTTGCGCACAAAATTCCGGTGCAAAATAGGTTTGGCTTGATCTGAAGGGGTGCGAGTTGCATTGAAAGTTCTGAACAGTTTCGAGGTGTACTGCCGGAAGAAATTTTGGATTTGACGAAGGAGAAGAATTGAAATGAAAGAGGACAGACAGGACCTGACCACAGGCTCTATCTGGGGGAAAATGCTGTTTTTTAGTATCCCTCTGGTGCTGACCAACTTTTTGCAGGTGTTGTTTAATATGGCGGATATCGCGGTTATTGGTCAGTTTGCGGGCTCTTTATCATTGGGGGCAGTGGGATCCACTACTACGCTTGTAACTCTTTTTACGGGCTTTCTGATCGGTATGGGCGGCGGTACCAATGTTCTGGTGGCAAGATTTTTCGGAGCGAAGGATAAAGAGAGTACGATCAAGACGATACATACGGCTCTTTTGGTAAGTATGGCTGCGGGGATGATCGTACTGATCTTTGGACTGCTCTTTTCAAAAGGAATTCTGGAGCTGTTGAATACCAAGGAAGAACTTCTGGATGGTGCAGTACTGTATATAAGGATCTATTTTCTGGGAATGCCGGCAATGGCTCTTTATAATTTTGGTAATGCGGTGTGCAGTGCTTTTGGAGATACGAAGAAGCCTTTGTATTATCTGGGTGCAGCTGGTATTGTAAATATAGTATTGAATCTGTTTTTTGTAATTGTCTGTAAAATGGATGTGGCAGGTGTTGCAGCTGCAAGTATTATTTCCCAGTATTTATCTGCGTTTCTGATCCTCCGGGCTCTGGTAAAAGTGGGCGGGGATTATGCACTTCGTCTTTCCAAACTGAGGTTTGACAAGAGAATGGCAGGATACCTCATCCAGATCGGTCTTCCGGCAGGATTGCAAAACGGTATTTTTCAGGTGGCAAATCTGTTTATCCAGGCAGGCGTCAATACCTTTGATGCTACAATGGTGGCAGGTAATTCCGCTGCGGCAAATGCGGATGCTCTTTTGTATGACTCCATGGCTGCTTTTTATACAGCCTGCGGAAGCTTTATGGGGCAGAATTACGGTGCAGGGAAAAGAAAAAGAGTGCGAAACAGTTATCTGGTCAGCCTGGCTTATTCCTTTGGAATTGGAACTATAGGTGGTATTGCACTGGTTATATTCGGCAGACAGTTCCTGGGACTTTTTACCAATGATCCTGCGGTTGTGGATGCCGGAATGAAACGACTTACGATTATGGGATTTAGTTATGGATTTTCTGCATTTATGGACAGTGCCATTGCAGCTTCCCGTGCTCTTGGAAAGAGTGTTATTCCTACGGTTATTGTAATTATAGGATCCTGTATTTTCCGAATGGTATGGGTAAATACGGTGTTTGCCCACTTTAAGACGATTCCGTCTTTATATCTGCTGTACATTTTCTCATGGGGAATTACGGCAGTGGTGGAAATTATATATTGGGTACATGTATACAGGAATACAAAAATCGGATAAAAAATCCCGGGCATATGTGCTTCATAAAGGAAGCTGTGCCCGGGTGTTTTTTTGTCTGGAATTATGTGAAATTATTCAGCTGCTGTAACAGATGTAATGTGCGGGTTTACGCCCTCATACCAGTACAGGAAGCCTTCCATATCGATCTTATCGCCAATGTTCAGAGCTTCTACGGCTTTGTAAACATCGCTGTCTTTGTCACAGAGATAAGACTCTACTGTGAAAGTATAGGTTTCGCCGTTAAGGGAAACGTTGAAGTAAAGGTCATCTCCCTCAGAACCGGATCCATCGTAATTGTAAAGGTAAGCTACATCGTTTCCGTCAGCATCCTGTCCGGCAGCTTCTACGGTCATTCCCTTGAAAGATACCAGCTCGTTCTGATGATCGATCAGCTCGTCCTTACCAAGAAGATCTGTTACATCAAGCGGCTCTGCGATGTATTCGCCATCCTCAATCTCGAAAGAGGAAACATCTGCAACCTCAATCTCGCCAGACCATTCTGCCTTATATCCGGTTACTTTGATCTTGGTTCCCGGAACCAGCTTCTCATAGTCTTCTTCGGAGCATGGCATATTATAAATGAAGTATGCACCATCTTTGTCCTGGGTATAGAAGGTAGCTTTATCTTCCCACCAGGACTGCTTTGCCTGTACATAGGTCTCGATGGTAACTTCGTCATCAACAGCTGCTGCAAGGTATTCGTCATGGGTCATAACACCTTCGGATTTCACATCTGCATCTTCTGCAGTGCTGTCAGCTGCTTCTGTGTCATCAGCAGTTTCCTCTGCAGCAGTGGTATCCTCAGCCATAACAGCTGCCGGGAATGCAAATGTAAGAGAGAGCGCCATCAGTAATACAAGTCTTTTTTTCATAGTATCTCCTTTCTGGGTACGTAAATTCAGAT
>OIXA01001096.1_pt1 | contig 35829 bp, 38 predicted proteins | sample 1587721 | NCBI WGS metagenome assembly OIXA01 (sample SAMEA3888900, study PRJEB22519) | human gut metagenome | biome: human gut; feature: human-associated habitat; material: faeces | place: Denmark | collected 2013
ATTTCTCATAGCCATCGATCATCTTAAGTGCTTGTTCATAAGAATAATGATGATCCAAACAATATAAAAAGATAACTTCTCTGTAATCATTATACTGTGCCGCCGGCTGACCAATTCCTTCCTGCAGAAAATGATTCAACCGCTGCACACTAAATCCCAAACAAAAGCTGATCATGTATGCCTGAGCTCGATTTGGCGTAGCCATACCATTGATCCCAAACCACCGGCGCATTGTTGGTCTGGAAGCCGGATATGGTTCGGTCAGCTTATTCATCATAATGCGGAATGCCTTTTTACGGTCTGCTTCTTCCTTCCCCTCCACACCCATGAGTTCCATCATATACCAACTACTCTCCCGGTGCTTTTTCTTCAGGATATCTTTTACTTCCGCATAAAATTTCTTTTTTGATTCATCGCGTCTTGTTGTATTCATGCCGTACGTTCTCCATTTCTTCTTACTGTCTTTATTCATTAAGGAATGACACCAACAAACTTTTTCTTAGATTTGGAAGGTTTCTTCGTCGCTGTTACAGTTCTCTGTGGAGATACTGTTTCCTTGGATCTTGCAGTGCTTTTTGGCTTAACAGTCCGCTTCGGTTTCGCTGACTTTTTTGGTTTCGTGGTTCGCTTTGGCTTTGCCGTTTTCTTTGGCGTCACTGTCTGCTTTGCATCCGCTGTCTGTTGCGGATCCCCCACTGTCGATGTTGCGGGATCGTTCTTCTGTGCCCATGCGGAAGCTTTCGCATTCGTCTCATCCGCATGATCGGTACGAATCGCCTGTCCGGAAGCAGTCTTTGATTCTGTCATGCCTGGTCTGCCTGACGCCACAGGTGATCCAATGGCTGACAATTTGCCGCCCGTTGTCAAAAGCGCACAGACAGCTAATACTCCTGCCAACACCACTGCGCCCCCTGCCAACAGTACGCGTTTGCTCTTGTGCTGAAAATACAATACCACTCGCTGCACCCAGCCTCTCGATTCATACAGTGCCGCTTCTAATGATTCCATGCTTTGAAATCTGCGATTTGCTTTGACCGCCATGCCTCGCATGATCGCATCCTCTTCTGTCGCAGACAACCGAATATGTGGCATATCCCGCAACAGCTTGATGTCATCATGGATCATTCGCTCAATCGACTCGTTTGGCACGATCCCTGTCAACATAAAATACATTGTCGCACACAAAGAATACACGTCAGACCAAGCTCCCCAATTACCTCTGCCGCGATACTGCTCCTCCGGCGTATATCCGCGCTTAAATAACACCGTCATGCTCTGTGTCATAGTCTGACGTTCTGCTCTGGCTGACCCAAAATCAATTAAGACTAACTCTTCCTTTTGATTGACTAATATATTATCCGGGCTGATATCTCTATGAATGATCCCTGTCTTATGGATCGCAGATAATGCTTTGATCACCGGATGTATCATTTGGAGTACACGCTCTCCGGCAATCGGACCGTGCTCTTTGATATATTCTTTTAGCGTGATCCCGTCTACATATTCCATAACCAAATAAGCTGTTCCATTCGCATAAAAGAAATTAATAACAGAAACCACGCCGGCGATGCCGTGAAACTTTGCTAAGATCTTTGCCTCATTATAAAATTTTTCCAGACCATTCTTGTAACTTTCGTCCTCGTCCCCGGCATACACATATACCGTGTTTCCCGTATCACTTTCCTCTTCCAACATATCTCTGCTCACATGATTGATCGGAAAATATTCTTTAATCGCTACAATCTGGTCGAGAAGCATATCCCTGCCAATATATGTAATTCCAAAGCTCCCCTCACCGAGAACTCTGCCTATCAAATATCGTTCTTTTAATATACTCCCCAGACGAATGCAACGTGGTGCTCTATCATAACTTTCCAGAGAAAACCCACACAGTGGACAAGTTGATCTTTTGTCTTTTCCCTTGGGAAAGGCTTTCATGCACCCCATGCAGTATGTCATTCGTTCTGTTGTCATACGCTGTCCATCCTTGTTATTCATTACTTATGCTTACATTTTTAAGAATAGTATATCACAAATTCGCAACGCAAGGGAGCTTGTTCACTTGCGCAGAATTTGTGAACGACAAAATCATAAAGTGCAATGCACGACAGATGCGAAGCATCTGGATTTTGGAGTTATTATATCACAAACTTGATACCCATTAAAATTTTTCCGTTTTTTTCATTCTTCATCGTATCGACACTTTCGCAACATTAGAATACACACTTTTTACTTTTTTTCCTCGCACTTTTCGATAGGTCTTCACCCGAAAATAATATGTTTGTCTGCGGCTGCTGCAGCGTATACGAAAACGACGGCGATTTTTTCGGATCGAACTGGATGTTAACGGCAGTCTCTTCCAACCTCTTTTTTTCATGCGATAATAAATTATAACATTTGTGCCCTTGTATTTACACAATCGCAGCGAAATATAGCGGATCGCGCCGACCCGTCCTGCACCTGCTTTGATCTTTGGACGTATCATATTATTGGCAGCCTTTTGTCTGGATGTCGTCATCTTTTTGGATACTGCATTTTTCTTTGGTTTTGATTTCGCTGTCGCACGTGGTTTCACGGTTGGTCTGACCGTTGCAATCGGAATTATCCCCGTTGACGCATCAATGTCCTCTTGCGTGATCGTATCATTTGCTACCTTTTTACCCGTCATCGGATCCCGATATGTTCCGTTTTTCAGATCATTGAGCGCCGCCTTGAGACCGGTGATCGTAAACGTGATCTCTATGCTGTCCATCGGTACCGCAATATTGCCATATCTGGCAGCCGCATATAACGGTCCGCAAGTTTCCCAGCAACATGTCAATGCATAACAGGCAGCGTCCTCGTTTTCCAATAAAACCGGAGTAAGTCCTTGTTCTACCGTCACACCATCTACTTTCAGAGAGACATTAGAAATGTTAACTCCGGAATAGATTCCTGTCCCATTTTTCTCTGTCTTCACAGACAGATCCGTTGCGATCTGCAGTATATTATACTTTTGAGACGCGCTTAAATTAATTCCACTAATGCCAACCGTATACTCACCATCCCGGTTAATAAACACATCTTTCACGGTTGTCGTTGCCGCATCCACTTCCTTACCATTTGCTCGAATATATGAATAACTGGATAGATAATATGAAGTGACCTCACATTTGTAGCAACGTGGATTTACCTGTATACTAGAGTTTGACAAGAACAAAGGTAACAGGGATTACCGCATACAAAAGGAGATCACTCATATGAAAAGAATACTAAAAATCGGCATGGATGTCCATACCACAAATTACACATTATGCGCAATGGAACCAATCATCGGTGAGGATGATCGTGTATTTGCAACAATCAAGGTCACACCGGATTATAAAAATATCTTGCTGTTTATTGAAAATCTGAAAACAAAACTTGGGTTAAATGATGAATACGATATTCAGTGTGGATATGAGGCGGGCTGTCTTGGGTATTCACTCTATAAACAGCTGACAGCCGCAGGAGTAAAATGTGTGATACTTGCCCCAACAACCATGCTTACGCCGCAAGGTGTGAGAATTAAGACAGATATGCGGGATGCATATATGATTGCCCAGTGTTTGTCATATGGTGGTTATCATGCTGTTTATATTCCGACGGAGGATGATGATTCTGTAAAAGAATATCTCCGCATGAGGAATGATCATAAGCTTGCTTTGAAGAAAATCAAACAGCAGATCAATGCATTCTGCATCAGACATGGATTTTGCTACGATGGGACAAAATGGACTCTGAAACATTTGAAATGGCTGAAGAAACTTGAGATTACTAATGAGTTGTACCGAGAGACACTCGACGAATACATGGCATCATACGAAGAACAGGAAGCCGAGATTGAGCGATATGATAAACGGATTGAGGAAATCGCGGAACAGACAAAGTATCATGACAAAGTCAAAAAACTGGAATGTTTTCTTGGAATCAAGACGCATACAGCATTGTCGTTGATTGTTGAAACCGGAGATTTTGAGAGATTTGCAAAAGGAAACCAGTATGCATCATATCTTGGACTCGCTCCGGGAGAAAACTCAAGCTCAGGTTATAATTATCCGGCGAAGGTATAAGAAACTGGATAATTGCATATTTTAATAATGGAGATAAGGGGAAAGGAAAAGGTTTTTCTTGAAATCATGAAACAATCGTGTTATATTATTAGTAGAAAAGATGCCACCGATAGACGGTTGGCCCAGTAAATTATAAGTGAAAATAGCCGCTCAGTTTACCAGACCGGGGCGGCTATTTCTGTGTCTTATCAGTATCCTTACCAAGGGAATATCCTAATCCAAAGCAGGTTAAGCCGAAGCTTACCACTGCGATAAAATCAATAATACTCATTGGCTCAGCCCTCCTTTCGTCAGATTCCCAAATGGGTTTCTATGTAATCGGAGGGTCACAGTCCCTCCGGAGAGGGCCAACCGCCTACCGTTATGGTGGCATCCAATAAAATTCTAACATATCGTATCGCTTTTTTCAATTATACTTTTAAAATCCGCACGATCTGTACAATTCCAAAATGCAAGGGGAGATGGAACATTACATTTCTTTGGATTCCCAGAGATATTTTGCACCATCTAACAGCGAAATAAGTGCTTTTAGCATAGCTGTGAAATCTTCCTGCAATTCGTTGATCCCATCGTGAAATAAAGCGACGTCTTTTGGTATAATCTCCTGACTGTTGAAAGAGAAGATGTTTTGCTCCAGATCAAGAAGTCGATGGTACAGTAATTCGACTTCAACAACTAAAGGAAGGACCGTCTCCTTTTTCCCGACAACACAGATACGGTCGTATAAGCAGCTCCTTGTATAAAAGATTTTCTTAGAAAGTCCGCTTGCTTTGATACGGGCTTCGATTTCTTTGCGTTCATATGGTGATGGTCGAAAACTGATTGTTTGGTTTTTATGTACATTGCTCATAGTCATTCCTCCTGAATCTAATAGTGTGAAGCTGGAATTACATTGTCAATGAATAGGAATAAGTCACTGAAAGAGGGATTTGACATAATTGAGAGAAAATTGCACGAAAAAAGACAGAATGCGGAGGTGCAATGTCCGCCAGTTAGTATTGAACGGATAGAAAAAGGCAAGGTACGATATATAGTAAGCGAGCATATTGTTCCAGAAACAAAAGATAAAATGAAATTGTATCATTTGATTTTTCGGTTAAATGATGATGAAAGGCATAAAGCGGCAATTAATGCAAGAAAATAACCAGTTGATTATCCGATAGAACGAATGTTTGTGAAATGCTGTCGGAATTGATTGAAAAAAGACTATATTCATGATAAGATTATAATGGATGCTACCATAACGGTAGGCGGTTGGTCCTCTACGGAGGGACTGTGACCCTCCGATTACATAGAAACCCGAACGGGAATCAACGGAAAGGAGGGCTGAGCCTTATGAGTATTATTGATTTTATCGCAGTAGTGAGCTTTGGCTTAACCTGCTTTGGATTAGGATATTCCTTTGGTAAAGATAATAATAAGACACAGAAATAGCCGCCCCAGTCCTGAGAAAACTGAGCGGCTTTTCTAAAGCTTAACATTTAGTATCGAGCCAACCGTCTATCGGTGGCCTCTTTTCTACTAATAATATAACATGACTGTTTCTTGATTTCAAGAGAAAACCTATATTTATTGGGAACTGCTGATAAATAATATGTCATTTAACCTGTACTTATCCCACTTTAATTGAAAAATTTATTTTTTGTTGGGCAGCTCATCCTGCCAGAGGTATTTGGCACCATCTAACAGCGTGATGACTGCTTTCAACATAGCAGATAGATCTTCCTGCAGTTCGTTAATCTCATCTTGGAATAAAGAAACATCTTTTGGAATAATATCTTGGCTGCCGAAAGTGATGATACTTTGCTCAAGATCGAGAAGTCGATGGTACAATAGTTCAATTTCATCAACTAAAGCATTTAATAAGGACGTTAATGAGCGAAGTTTTAAGCGAAGTTTTAAAAGCAAGCGATTTTAGTAAATTAGAGAAGTTAATCAAATTTATTGAAGAAAAGGGTGAAATAACACCGAAGGAGGCTGAAGCAGTTAGTGGAAAATCTGCAGCAACCGTAAGAAGATATTTGAAGATATTGGTTGGGACAGGTTATGTAGAATCAGAGGGGAATACAAATAATTCTGTTTATAAGATTAGCAAGTACATGAATGAAAATTATTAGAAATTGTGAATAGGAGGAGGTTTGTATGCTTGATGGAGAAAAATTCTTAAGAGAACTTCCTGTTTTACATGGAAAAATAGAAATGCCAGATTATAATGGCGTTTGTACCGGTGTATACCTAATATGCGAAAAGGGTATGGGTTTTATAAGCATTTTTTGTACTAATGAAAGAAAAGAAAATGCAATATTTGGATATGATGTGCTCAGAAATAAAGGAACTTTTTTGTCATTACATCAAATAGAAATACTAAAATGTAAGATTGGAAAGGAACAAGATTCAGAATTACATTTTAACAAAGGTGTGGTTTTTGATGACATTCATGATGTAGTAGAGCGAAATAAAGATAATCTTAAAGATAAAGGCATTATTGCTATAAAGGGAACAAAAATATTTTATGATGTTTATGCTGATATGGTAAGCATGTCTATAAAGATGATTATTAATGAAAATGAATATGTTATAGATGAAATAGTGGGGGCGTTATTTGAAGATTTTTCATGCAAATTCACGATTCATGAGATGCAATTAGATGAGAAAATCCAAAAAGTAAGTCTTCAAACTGATATAGAATTAATAATAAATATAGCTGGCATTGAGTATAGAGAAAAAGGCATAATATTCAAGATTGATAAAAGCAATAAGCAGTATACATTAAAATTGATGTCTTATCCGATGTATATGTTAGGACATATGGTTATAAATAATCTTGTGTTTCAAAACATACGAAATCCTTTTGTGATTATAAAATATATGCTTGAGTCGGTTGATATAGATATTAATGGTGTTGCGGTGCCAAATGAAATGAAGGCAGAGAGAACCTTTTTGGTTGCTATGGCAATAAATAATTTAAAATTACTAAATGGATCCTGCTCTGTCGGAGATGTACGAATAGGAGAAGAGATAAAAGTCAGTTCGGAGTTTGAAGAACTTCTTGAAAAAGGAGGTGCAGATGAGCGAGTTATAATATGGACAGATCAAAGGGCCACGAATCATTATGAAGCATATTCGTTAGCTAAAGAAAAGTTGATGAGAGTTGTGGATTTAGTTGCGTTTTTTGCTAAAAATGATTGTCTGGCAGAGTATTTTGGTATAGGGGACATGTGCGAACATTGGGATGCGAGTAAGCTCTTTCCTGAAATTAGCTTGATGAATATTGCCTATATAGAAGATTGTATGGATAGACAAGCTATTTGTGTATCAGGTAACGAGCGAATTGAACCTCATGTTAGAGAATTAGATGATGTGGACATAAATAATATAGAGTCTGATTGGATTGAGAAATGTTACATAAAGTGCACTCGGGGAAAAAATAAAAAAATTGAAAGTCTTTTTAATGCAATACGATGGATAAACAAGGTTGGAAACTCTACAAATAAAGGTGATAATATTATATATTGCGTAATGGCATTAGAATTCTGTTTATATAAGGAAAAGGGCAATACGATTGTTGAGGATAAATTGAATGAGTATGGGATAAAAGAGCAATCATTGATGAAAACACTTACTCAAAACATAAGTGTAAAAATAAAAACGGAAGGTTTAGAAAATGCTGATGCCCAGATTTTGGAGAAGCTTGAAAGCGACATGAATAGCTATTTGGCTTCAAAATTAAAAGAAGCAAGTTTTAACAGTAAATTGCAAAGAATGGTGAAGCGATTGGATGTTCCAATTACAGAAGATGAAATGAAATTGATAGCTTTCTTTAGAAATAAAAGAAATTCTATGATACATGGAAAAGGAATGGATGAAATAAAAGAAACAAGTATTAAAAAAATGATAGGGATTGTTTCAAGAATTATCACCTATAAATTACAAGAGTTGTTGAGGGGAGATGATTAAATGAATATTATTGAGTATTCCATTAGATTAGGTAAAGCATTAAATAAAACAGAATTGGGTAAGGAGATAAAAAATATATATGTTTCTCTTAGAGATGAGCACAACAAGCATGGAGAAAAAGTGGTTAGTCACTATCAAATTTATAATCAGTGTGTAGAGCATGAGTGCTCCAGAAATCACTTTTATGGTTGGTCAATTACTTATGAAAAAATGAAGCAGTATGTAAAAAATGATTTGGATAATGGAGATAAGCTTATTTTGGATACTGCGAAGTATGTACTTGAGAATGATGAGTTTAAAAAGATGTCGGATATTAGTGAAAAGATGGGGAAAATAGCTGTTAAACTAAGTGATGCTATTATTTGCTCAAAATATGATGACGATGATGTTAAAGATTTATTAAAAATCATGAAAGTAAAGAATGCAGTTATGGATTTACAAATGGCAGTTGAGAGATCTGGGCTAAAAGTTTTCTTGCTAAAAAATGCACAATTCTTATCAATGAATGATGAATATGAGTTGGAACTAAGAAAGAGTAATTATGTTCCTTATATAGGTGAGCACAAACCTGAGCTGTGTAATAAGGGGATGAATGATATTTTTATTGATTTGGTAGATAGAATGATGTTTGTACAGTATATGATGTTGATGGGGATTTTTGAAGGATTTTGGGATATTTTAATTGAACTGTCAAAGGAAGATGGTGTGGAGGGAAATTTGAGTCAACCAAATGGAATACGACGAGGTTCATTCATACATAAAAATATAGGCAAAGAAATTGTAAATAAGGAAGCTTGGATGTATAAAATACATGACGATAAAGACAGCTTTTATTTTTTGGCTAATAAACGTACTATACATATAGAAAAGAATGAAGGAAAAAGTGAAGTATATGGTATCGCATATCCCAAAGAAGATATAGGGCTTTTTGAAAAGGAAATTGTTACTGAATAAATGATTAAAAATTTTATGCTTCATGAAAAATAATAATAGGTTATGCCACAAAGTTACACTCCTGAATTTAGGAAGAAAATTGTACGCCTTCATACGGAAGAGGGCGTACCTGCAAAAGCATCACTGCTGAGTATGGGGTATCCAAAGCCAGCATTTCCAAGTGGTGCAGCGAATTAAGCAAAGAATGTCAAGCTAAAGCTCACGAAGATCCTGATTTACCAAATGAAATGGAACTCATGAAGGAGAATCTCCGGTTACGAAAAGAACTGGAAGAAGCAAAAAAGAGAATCTATTCCTAAAAAAAGCAGCGGCATTCTTTGCAAAGGAAATCGATTAGAGGCTTATCGATTCACAGAACAACATCATATTGAATTTGGCCGGCGCTGGTTTCTCAGAAGGCTGGAAATCTGTCCAAATGCTTACTATAACTACATAAAACGCAGGAAAGCTGATTGTTATACCCGTAAATCAGAAGTACAGAATCAAATAAAAGAAGATCTACCACTCGCACAAGGGAGTCGCTGGTTACCGCAGCATGAAAGCTTATCTGGAACGTAAGTGTCATAGTGTACTAATGGTGTTAGAGAAAGGGAAAATGGAACTTTCGGAGAAATGGAAATGGACTAGCGGAGATTATTCTGAGGGAGAGTCTTTGCTGGTAGAGGTGTAGGATGAAAGAAAACTATGAATATAAAAAAGCAACCATAGCAGACATTGATGAACTTGTAAGAACTAGAATTATTGTTCTTCGTGCAGCAAACAAACTATCGAATGATGTGGATATGTCATTGGTGGAAAAAGAATCCTATGAGTATTATAAGCGAACATTAGAAAATGGTGAGCATATTGCATATCTTGTGTATGATAACGAAACTTTTATTGGTGCCGGCGGTGTCAACTTTTATCAGGTTATGCCAACATATCATAATCCAACTGGTAAAAAGGCGTACATTATGAATATGTATACGGCATCAGAATATCGGAGACAGGGGATTGCATTTCATACATTAGATTTACTTGTAAAGGATGTAAGGAAACAGGGCGTATCACAGATTGCTTTAGAGGCGACAGAGATGGGACGACCGTTATATGAAAAGTATGGATTTGTAAAAATGGAAGATGAAATGGAGCTGAAGCTGAAGCATAGCCATGTGTGTTCCAATTAGAAAGTAGGTATATAATGATAAACAGCTCTTTAACAGCGGAATGTAATAAGATATTTAATTTTTGGAAATTAGAAGAATATTTTACACCATCAGATTATCCGGCATTGGTTTTAACAATAAAAGAGGGAAAACAGAATATTCCGTTTGATGCGTATTACAATGATCACAGTATCAGAAGTTTGCCATTAAAAAGATACAAGGCTCATAATGAGTATTTGAGACAGAAGAACAAATCTGATGAGAGTTTATATAATCGAGCAAATATTTATTGTGGCTGTTATAGAACTAAAGATTTTGTTGAAAAAATGGCTGAAAAATGCAAATTGGATAGGGAAAAATATGCGGAGATAAATGAATTGACAGGACGGTTTTATGCTTTTTCTGTTCAGATAGATTTAGATGGGAAAATTACAGAAGAGGGTTTGCAAGTCAGTCCGTTCTTTTACGCTGTACTTTGCATGATAAAAGCCGAGGGCATAAATGTTAATATTATGCAAGAAAATATATGGAAGCTAAATGAAGAAGTAAATGAAATACTTAAACAAAATAATGTACGAATATTGGAGTTTGAAGATGTAACAATAGTAAAAAATATTATATTTGATAAACTGAGAATTAAGTCTGAAAGTGAAATTGGGCTAAAAAGTGCTTCGGATAAAGTATATGCGTGCAAAGGTTTGAAAAAAGAAGATGAAACAAGTGACTTTACCAGTTTTTATTTGGACGAAATAGAAAATGTTCAGAAAAACTATGAGAATAATGAGAATTTGATAAAATATACCACTTCATTATTGGAAGAAAAACAAAAAAGGATAATGATAGATAGCGATGTTTGTTCCATGAAAAAATGGTTGGAAGTAGATAGATTTCCAATGGGAAAATATCCATCAAAGTTTTCTCCGACATTAATGCAGCAAATAGCTATAAACATAGCTATATCAGAAAAGGATAGAAAAGAAAAAATATTTTCAGTAAATGGACCACCAGGAACGGGAAAAACAACTCTTTTGAAAGAAATAATAGCTTCAAATGTTGTCCAATTAGCAGAAGTTTTAATTAAAAAAGGAATAGGTGGTAGTAATTTTGTTCCTAGGAAAGTTGAATCCGCATCAAATGCTAGTTATACAGAAAAATATTATGAAATACCAGAAGAAATTTCTAAATATGGAATTCTTGTGGTATCAAATAATAATGGAGCTGTAGAAAATGTCACACTCGATTTACCGAAATCTTGCGATATGGGAAAGGATAAAACTAGGACAGATTACTTTGACAGAGAAATAAATAAAGAAGTGTATTTTTCAGCGGTAGCAGATAATCTTTTAGGTAAAGAGGGCGGTGCATGGGGATTAATATCAGCTCGTATGGGAAGAAAATCCTATGTTACAGAAGTTTTAGAATCTTGTGTATTCGCTAAAAAAAATGATGCTTCGGATAAAGTAACATTAGATCTTGCAAGAGAAGATAGTATTTCGTGGGAGGAAGCTGTTGATAAGTTTAATGTAGCTAAAGGAAAGGTTTTGTTATTAAGAGAAGGCATAAAAAAAGACCAAAAACTCTTGGATGATTTTTATAAAGAAGGAGAGAGTTTTGCGAAGAGTAAATTGGATTTAAAACAGTTGCTCATAGAAAAGGAGCAGTTAAATGTAAAGTTAAATGAGGTAAGAACGGAATTAGAAAGTAATGAACAGTTGACTTTAGAGCAGGAAGAGGAAATTAAGTATATTAAGGAACATAGCTCTATTTTTAAGAAACTACTTATCCTTTTTGGAATAGGGAAAATAGGCAGGCATATTGCTGAAAAACAAAAATATATTGATGAGTTAATAATTAAGCACGAAGATATTAAACATAGAGATAGTTTGGTTGTGAAAAATACAGAAGAAGTATGTACAAAAATTGAAAAGCAATATAGTATAATCTCTACTTTAGAAAAGCAGGTACAGATACTTGAAGAAAAAATATATGGAGATAATGAGTCTTTAAAAAACAAATACAAAAATAATTTTGCGGATAGGAATTTCTATAAAAATATTAAGGAATCTGAGGATTCGCAGAATGCGTGTCCATGGACATTTGAGGAATATGATATGGCGAGGGAGGCATTGTTTTATGCTTCATTACAAGTGCGAAAAGCGTTTATTTTAGAATCGCCATATATAAAAAGAAATCTGTTTGTATATGAAGCATATAACAATGGAAAATACACAATAGCAGAAAAACAACAGATGTTTCCACATTTGTTTAATTCATTGTCAGTAGTGATACCTGTGTTGTCTTCTACTTTTGCTTCGGTGGGAAGATTTTTAAAACATGCTGGGAATATGAGTTTAGGTATGCTTATCATTGACGAATCCGGACAGGCAGTTCCACAGTCTGCTTTAGGAGCAATTTATAGAACAAGGCGGGCTGTTGTTGTGGGAGATCCGTTGCAAGTAGAACCTGTTGTAACAATTCCTAAAGTGTTAATTGATATACTAGCTGATAGTACTTCCGTAGCAAATGCATATAAGGTGATTGAAAATTCAGTTCAGACTTTTTCTGATAATATAAATGAGTTTAATGGCATGATCGGGGAACGCCAGGTTGGTTGCCCGTTGGTTGTTCACAGAAGGTGCATAGAACCAATGTTTTCTATTTCAAATTTGATTTCATATGACAATAGAATGTTTAATAAAACAAATAAGAAGGAAGAATATTTGAAACCGGAAAATCTATTTTTGATAAAAAAATCTGGATGGATTAATGTGGAAGGGGAAGAAAATGGTGGTAAGGATCATTTTGTGAAAAATCAAGCAGAGAGAGTATGCCAGTTAATGGAAGATGCAGTACATATATATTCAGATTTGTTTGAAACAGATGATAAGATTTTTATAATTACACCTTTTAGAACAGTTGCAGAATCAATGCGTAAGTTTATCATTAGCTACTTTTCAGTAAAAGGATATGATAAGCAAATTTTGTCAAAGTGGACGAAAAATTGTGTTGGTACAGTACATACTTTTCAAGGGAAAGATGCGAATGAGGTACTTTTGGTATTAGGTTGTTCAAATAAAAGTGCAGGTGCAATGAATTGGGTGGTAAAGAAAGCTAATATACTTAATGTTGCATGCACCAGAGCAAAATATAGAATAGCATTTATTGGTAATATAAATGATTGGAAAAATAGAAGGTACTTCAGAGAGTTTATTCCGAGTTTCATTGATATAATAAATGTGTAAAAAATAGACGATATGGAGTGGGAGTAGGAGATATTGTTATGGCTGTGTCATATAACAAATTATGAAAATTATTAGTGGATAAAAAAATGAGCAAATCTGATTTGCGTAAAAGGCAGAAATTGCGCCTGACACGATGACAAAAATACGTCGTGATGAAGCTTATAAAAAAATCGCAAGGCAATGGTGTGAAAGGCATAAGATTGATATTGTTGAATAAAAGAAAGGAGCTGCTATGATACCCACAGAAGATATTATACCGATAGTGAAAAAAACAATTGCTGCATCAATTAAATGTAACACCCATCGGGGATACATTGGTTGGAGCAGCTGCGATAATATTTGTATGGATATGCATGCCTTGATATGTGTGCTGAGACCTCAGAAATGCGTGGCTATATGGCTGCACTTGAGGCTGCTGCATACATTTTGGTATCTGGCGTTAAGTTAGCATCTCATGCGGATAGTAGTTCGGGAATGCTTACAGATGTTATCATGTGTACATACGAACTGATAGACAAATGCACAAAAGAAATCGAAAAAGAAGACAAACAAATGCGGGATCAGGCACTTGCATTAATTATAAAAGAGGCAAAAAAGAGTGTGTTTGATGGTTGGACTGACTGGCGTTATAACCTGCTGAAAAGTGGGATTTGCCTGTGTGATGAAAAGAGTGCAAAGAAACTTGAAAAGGTTTTGGATACTTTGTTGGAAATTTCGCGGGAGGATTATTTTCCAGAATACACGAAAAAAGAAGATTTGATTGTAAGATATCTTTTACATAGACATTTATATGGCAAAGAGAATACGCAGAAGGAGTTATATCAGAATATTTTGATAAATGAACTCCGTATTATAGCGATTAAGGATGCTATGGAAGAGAAGAATTATGATGAAGCAGAGAAGCTTTGTTTAGAGAAGGCAAATGCAGAAAATACATGGCATTATCGTAGTGGTGATCCGGAAGATTGGAATAATGTGCTATATGACATATATAAGACAGCAAACAACAGGGAAAAGCAAATCGCACAGGCAAAAAAGCTGTTATTAATGGGAAATGAGAAGTTCTGGGGTGTTTTGAAACAGATTTACAGAGAGTGTGGTGCATGGAATGAGAATTACGAGAGTCTATTGGATGAATTAAAGGATAGCAAGCGAACTGTTTGCTACCGCAGTGTTCTTATTTCAGAAAATGAAAAGAAGAGATTACTTGAAGATGTAATGGAGAATCCGTATGATTTGTTTTATTATGGAAAATATTTGGTGAAGGAATATCCGGAGCAGATATATGAGTTGTGTTATAAGGAAATAAGTGAAAGCTGTGCTCAGGCAAAGGATAGACGAGAATATAAGAAGATAACGAAGAATATTGTACAGCTTATAAAATGGAAGGGTAATGATACCGCTAAGTCTTTAATTGAGGAATTGAAGCAGAGATATCCAAGAAAACCGGCATTGCTGGATGAATTGGAGAAGGTGGAGAAGAAATTGTAATTCAAATAAAATCAATTTGGTAAGGATAGACCATTGCCCCGTCATTTGCCGTCATCTTCCGACCCTCCCATGCAGGGTATGTCTTGCCCTCAAGACATACCCTGCATTTGTGTTTTAAAAGCCATCATGCTAAAATGGGGTAGATAGTGACAGGCAAAAGGAGGTTTTACCATGTATTATGTACCGGATGGCACAAAGCAGTGCGGATATTATGAATGTAAAAAGTGCGGGAATCGGTTTTTGTCCTTGCAGACGATGACGCGGATTCCCTGTCCGGATTGTGCATCGGAGGTTGATTATGAGATCGGGCCGGATGAAACGCTTGCGGACGTGACAGATACGGCAGTGCTTCTGCAGAAAATCGAGGGCGAGGAGGAAGTGGCGAAAATGGATGCGCTCTTAAGTCTTGCGATTACCGGCGGAGACTTTAACTGGATTTAAGAAAAGATAGAACGGGAAGTGGATGAAACAGATAAGACACAGAACAGGAGCGGTGACAGAGATGGAACAGACAACGGCAAAAAAGAATAAATACGAGATCGATATGTGCAACGGAACGATTATGGACAAATTGATTTCCTTCTCGCTGCCGCTTATGCTGTCGGGTATTTTGCAGCTGATGTTCAATGCGGTAGATATTATCGTGGTGGGCAGGTTTTCCGGCAGCCAGGCGCTGGCAGCGGTGGGATCGACCAGTGCGCTCATCAACGTGTTCACGAATCTGTTTATCGGAATTTCGCTGGGGGCAAATGTACTGACGGCGCGTTTCTATGCGGCGGGGCGTGAGAAAGAGGTATCTGAGACCGTACATACCGCGATAACCCTGGCACTGGTCAGTGGAATTGTCATGGCGCTGGTGGGACTTGCTTTTTCCAGGGGAGCGCTGGCGCTGATGGGGACACCGGACGACGTCATCGGGCTGTCGGCACTTTATATGCGGATTTATTTTCTGGGAATGCCGTTTTTCATGCTCTACAATTATGGCGCGGCGATTCTGCGCGCCGTCGGGGACACAAAACGTCCGCTGCTGTTTTTGATGATTGCGGGAGTTATCAACGCGTGCTTAAATATGGTGCTTGTCATTGTATTCAAGCTCGGCGTTGCCGGTGTGGCGATCGCCACGGTGATCTCGCAGATGATTTCCTGCGTGCTGGTGTTGCGGTGCCTCTGCCGGTCGGAGAGCAGTTACCGGCTGCGGTTTTCCGAACTTGGCATGAAAGGGTACTACTTGAAGCAGATCTTTTCGGTCGGCGTTCCGGCAGGAATCCAGAGTACGGTCATTAACTTTTCCAATGTGCTCCTGCAGTCCTCGGTCAATTCGTTCGGATCGACGGCGATGGCAGGCTACACGGCGGCAAACAATCTGCTCGGCTTCTTGTATGTCTCGGTGAACTCCATCACACAGGCGTGCATGAGCTTTACCAGCCAGAATTACGGCGTTGGAAAATTAAAGCGCATGGATCGTGTGCTGGCAGACTGCATGATCTTATCGGTCGTGGTCGCTGTAGTTTTGGGATGCATTTGCTATGGGTTCGGACCGGAAATTTTACAGATCTACACGGAGGATGCCGAGGTAATTGCGTGCGGTATGGAGATCCTTGCATACACGACGATCACCTATTTTCTTTGCGGCTGGATGGATTTGTTCCCGGGGGCGCTGCGCGGCATGGGATATTCCGCGGTGCCGATGGTGTTGTCGGTCATCGGAACGGTTGGTACGAGAGTGGTGTGGATTTTTGGCATTTTTCCATACCACAGATCACTGGCGATTCTGTTTATATCTTATCCAGCGTCGTGGATTATCACGATTGTCCTGCAGGTAATCTGTTTTTACTTTGTGAGACGGAGAGTGCACCGGAGAAGTCAGGCGCTCGCCGGACAGGAAGCCTGATTCCTCAATCAGCCAGGAAACCCAGTGGAAAGTGACAGGTCATCTGTCGGAACTCTGCCGGATCGAGGCAAAAGCCCAATCCCGGAATCCGACAGGAACCCCAGCTCATAGTCCAGCTCATATAACTACACGGAGACAACGATGGAAGCATATTATTACAGCAAAATGGACAAAACAAAGCAGGCGGTATATCATGCGATGCTACAGGGACTATTGGCGTTGGAGGATTCCATTCCGATGCCGCGCCTTGAGGCGGAGGATCTCTATCAGGTATTTTTCCTGCTGCGGCTGGATCAGCCGGAGATTTTCTGGGCGACCGGCTACAAGTACCGGTATTATCCGGAGTCGGCGAACCTTGTGTTCCTGCCGGAATACCTCTTTGAAAAAGGCAAGATCAGAGAGCACCAGAAGGCGATGAAGGCGCGGGTGGAAAAACTGGCGCGCGCGGCGCAGAATCTCTCCGAGTGGGAGAAGGAAAAATACGTCCATGACTTTATCTGCGAAAATGTGCACTACGATAAGCTGAAAAAGCCGTATTCCCATGAGATCATAGGTCCTCTCGGACAGGGTGTGGGCGTCTGTGAGGGAATCGCAAAGTCAGTAAAGGTGCTTTGCGATGCGCTTGGCGTCTGGTGCGTGATTGCTCTGTGCGGAAACTGCCCAGAGAAGGGGATCAAATACCGCCATACGTGGAACATTGTAAAAATCGGCGGGCAGTATTATCATCTGGATGCCACATTTGACAACACGCTCGGTGCGGGAGCACAGATCCGGTACGATTATTTCAATCTCTGCGACAAGAGCGTATTCCGGGATCATCAGCCCCTGATCGCGCCTGCACCGGAATGTACGGATGCACAGCATTTTTATTATCGGGAGAAAAAGCTTTCCTTCACGAAGGTGGAGGATGTCTATAAACGTGCGCTTCAGACAGCAAAAAAAGGAAAAACGTTTACCTTTCACTGGAGGGGCGGGTATCTCACCAGGGAGGTCTTTGGGGAACTGTTAGAACAGATTTCCGCGGCCGGCAGGGAGCGAGGAAAAAGCGCCAGAGTCAGTGTGAACTGGCAGCAGGCGGTGCTCCGGTTCGATTATGTGGAGGCGGGCAGCGCGCCGGAGGCGAGTGTTGTGATGGAAGAAGCAAATGAGGGAGAAAAAGAATGACGGAAGACTTACTGGAACAGATTCAGAGAAAAGACGCGGCGGCGTTTACACACGGAGGAAAATTTCATGCAGACGATGTGTTTTCCGCGGCGCTGCTGCTTTACCTGAATCCGGAGATTGTAATTACGCGCGGCAACAGGGTGCCGGAGAATTTTGCCGGGATCGTGTTTGACATCGGAAGAGGACGGTACGACCATCATCAGAAAGACAGCCGGGTGCGGGAGAACGGTGTGCCCTATGCGGCGTTCGGACTGCTGTGGGAGGAACTCGGGGGAGCAATCCTCGGGGAGGAGCTGGCGGCGGAATTTGACGAGGCGTTTGTACAGCCGTTGGATAATAACGACAACACCGGGGAGAAAAACGAGCTGGCGACGCTCATTGGCAATTTTAACCCGGCATGGGATGCGCAGGGCGGAAGCGACGCCGCCTTTTTTCAGGCGGTCAGCGTGGCGGGCATGATTCTTGAAAATAAATTCGAGCGCTATCGCGGAAATGAGCGCGCCGACCGTCAGATCGAGGAAGTGCTGGCGGCGCATGAGCGTGCCGTAGTGTCCGGGGAGACGGCGGAGTGCGATGCCGCGATTCTCATATTGCCCTATTTTATCCCGTGCCAGAAACGCCTGTCGGAGACCGGGATTGCGTTTGTGATTTTCCCGTCGAACCGGGGCGGATACTGTATCCAGCCGCAGAAGCGGGAGTATTCTCTCCATTATAAGTGCAGCTTCCCGGAATGCTGGCTCGGACTGGAAAAGGAAGAACTGGCGGAGGCATCAGGTTTAGAGAGCGCCGTTTTCTGCCATAAGGGCGGTTTTCTCATGACGGTCGGGGAACTTTCCGATGCAGTGGAGGCATGCCGGATCAGTCTGGACAGCTTTAAGGAGGAGAAGGCGTTTGTAAACGTGGGCGGCGGAGAGACAGCGGATGAACTTTTAAGAGAACTGCCGGGGATGGCGGAAGCGCAGATCTATCACATGCCGTTGCCAGAGCTGCCGAAACTGGAACAGGACGGCAGTTACGGTGAAGTGGCGATGGAAAAAGCAGACTGGAAGCTTCGGAACAAGGATTATGTGAAACAGATCCTGCAGTGCCGTCCGGAGGCCGTTTACGTCGAGGGGGATATATTTGCGGCATATCCGGTGGTGCATCTGCTCCGGAAAAAGCACGTGCCGGTGCTTGCCATGGCGGAGCGCGGCGGGGAGCGGATTCTCGTGCGGATTCCGTCCGGTTCCTAGATGGGACTTGTAGAAGACAAGCGAAAAGTGCTATGATTCTTATGCAATGTGGAATATGCTTTCAGGAATTTCTGCTTCCGGCGAAGAGGCAGGAAAATCAGATAGACATACCAAGGAGGAATGGACAATGGCTTGTACAACGATTTTAGTGGGAAAAAAAGCATCATATGATGGATCAACGATGATTGCGCGCAACGACGATTCGGGTTCGGGACATTTTACACCGAAGAAATTTGTGGTCGTGCATCCGGAGGAACAGCCGCGACACTACGAGTCTGTGATTTCACATGTGAAGATCGAGCTGCCGGAGCAGCCGATGCGCTACACGGCGGTGCCGAATGCGGTCGACGGGAAAGGTATCTGGGCGGCAAGCGGCGTGAATGAGGCGCATGTTGCCATGACGGCGACGGAGACGATCACCTCGAATCCGCGCGTGCTCGGCGCGGATCCGCTGGTGGTGTATCAGAAGGAAGAGAACGGTCAGCCGGAGATCTGCGGAGGGATCGGTGAGGAAGACCTTGTGTGTCTTGTGCTTCCGTACATCCGCAGTGCCAGGGAGGGCGTCAGACGTCTTGGAAGCCTGCTGGAGCAGTACGGTACCTATGAGATGAACGGCATCGCATTTCAGGATCGGGATGAGATCTGGTGGATGGAGACAATCGGCGGACATCACTGGATGGCGCGCAGAGTGCCGGATGATGTCTATGTGGTCATGCCGAACCAGCTTGGAATTGACCGGTTTGATTTTGCCGATGCGCTTGGGGAGCAGAGGGAATATATGTGCCCGGCGGATCTGGAAGAATTCGTAAAGACGTATCATCTGGATCTCTCACAGGATGGCGAGTTTCACCCGCGCGACGCGTTCGGCAGTCATGACGATGCGGATCATGTATACAACACGCCGCGTGCATGGTTCATGGAGCGTTATCTGAATCCGCACACGAAGGTGTGGGATGGACCGCATGCGGATTTCACACCGGCTTCGGATGATCTTCCGTGGTGCATGGTGCCGGAGAAAAAAGTGACGGTGGAGGACGTCAAATACGTCTTGTCCTCCCATTTCCAGGGAACGCCGTATGATCCGTATGCCGCTTACGGGGATAAGTCCCTGCGCGGTGCATACCGCTCGATCGGCATCAACCGGAACGATTTTCTCGCAGTGATCCAGATGCGCCCGCAGATGGAGCAGGAGAACGGCGTGATCGAATGGCTGGCATTTGCGTCAAACGCATTTAACGTGCTGGTGCCGTTCTATGCCGATGTGGAGGAGACGCCGGAATATCTGTCGAACACGACAGGCGAGGTGTCCACGGAGAACTTTTACTGGTCGAGCCGGCTGATTGCGGCGATGGCAGACGCGTCCTACCGGAGCTCGGTGTTCCATATCGAGCGCTATCAGGAGCATGTGATGGCAAAGGGGCATGAGCTGATCCATCACTACGACGAGCTCCTCGCTAAGGAGACGGATGCTGTGATGCGCAGAAGACTTCGCGAGGAGGCAAACCGCAGCATTGCGAAGATGCTGCAGAAGGAGACGGCAGATACCCTGGACAAGGTTTTATATGAACTCAGTGGCCAGATGAAGAATGCATATTCCAGATCGGATGCATAGGGAGGACTGCCATGGTAAAAATTGATCTGGTCACGGGCTTCCTCGGATCAGGGAAGACGACGTTTTTGAAAAAATATGCGAAGCGCCTGATGGAGCAGGGGCAGAATATCGGAATTCTGGAAAATGATTTCGGCGCGGTCAATGTCGATATGATGTTACTGCAGGAGTTAGAGGGGGAGCAGTGCGAGCTGGAGATGATCTCCGGCGGCTGCGATCCTGAGACGCACCGCAGAAGGTTCCGCACCAAGCTGATCGCCATGGGAATGTGCGGGTATGACCGCGTGCTCGTGGAGCCGTCGGGAATCTACGACATGGACGAGTTCTTTGACGTGCTGCATGAGGAGCCGCTGGATCAGTGGTATGAGATCGGCAATGTGATTGCTGTGGTGGACGCGCGTCTGGAGGACACACTTTCACCGGAGGCGGAGTACCTGCTGGCGTCGCAGGCGGCAAATGCCGGCTGTATGATTTTAAGCAAGTGCGACACGGCGACAGAGGAGCAGCGGCAGAATACGATCGCGCATCTGAAGCGGTCGCTTGCGGCGCTCGGCTGCAAGCAGCGGGCGGATCAGAAAATCTTGTGCGAGGGCGCAGAACCGCTCCCGGATCAGGAGTTTGCCGCGATTCTCTCCTGCGGTTATTATATCGCAAGCTATGAGAAGCCGGACTTTGCGAAGGGACAGGCGTTTGAGTCGTTGTATTTTCTGGATATGCATCTGGACGGGGATGCGGTTACGGCGGCGGTGAAGAAGATGTTGAAAGATCCGGCGTGCGGACATATTTTCCGTGTGAAGGGATTTTTGCAGAATCCGGATGGCACATGGCTGGAGATCAATGCAACACAGCAGGAGATCACGCGAAAGCCGATTGCAAATGGGCAGGATGTTCTGATTGTGATCGGAGAGAATCTTGTGGAAGACACCATCCGGGCGTATTGGAAAGGTTAGAGACAGACGATGATTTATGTGATGATGGCGCTCTATCAGGAGGCACACGGACTCATCCGGGAACTGGAATTAAAAAAGAACACGGCGTATGCGCCGTTTGAGGTGTTTGACAATGAGAGCGCCGGCATCCGGCTGGTTGTGACCGGTGTGGGGGAGATTGCTGCGGCTGCTGCGACCGCGGCAGTCTGTGCGCGGGATGGAGCAGATGCGGCAGACTTTCTCATCAATATCGGCTGCTGCGCGGCTGGCTGCTGTAAACCGGCAGACCGGGACATGGACAGCGGATACGGGGCGGCACACGCCGCACAGACCGGAGACCTGTACGTGTGTCACAAGATCACGGAGCAGGCAACCGGGAAAACGTTCTATCCGGATATTCTGTACCGGCACCCGTGGAAGGAACGTGAACTTGTGACCGGGATGCAGCCGCTGCAAAGAGCAGCGGCACACGGAGCTTTATATGATATGGAAGCGGCGGCCGTCTATCAGGCAGGCATCCGCTTTTTTTCTCCGGACCGGATGCTCTTTTTGAAGGTGGTATCGGATTTCGGAGTTGCAGGGCAGGAGAGAATGACGGCGGAGACGCTCACGGGGCTGCTGGAGCAGCATGTAAAGGAGATCGCGGCATTTCTTGCAAATCTGCGGGAGGCGGCAGATGAGGAGGAGACGCTGCGAAACGACGGCATTTTGCAGGAAGACGAGATGGTGCTGGAGCGGCTTTTTGCGGCGCTGCACTGCTCGCAGACGATGCGGGCGTCGGCGCGGCAGTATATCACGTATGCGGCGCTTACCGGATACGACTGGAAAGCGGAACTGAAAGAATGGTATGCGCGGGGGCTGCTCCCGTGCAAGGACAGGCGGGAAGGAAAGGTGCGGCTTGAAGAACTTAAACAGGTCTTATTATAATCCGCCGTTTTCCCATATCTATGTGGAGCGGGAAGTGGCGGAAGATCCGGAGACTAAGCGGATGCTTGCGCAGTTTCCGCAGGCGGAAGTGATTGACATCGACCACTATAAGGATGTTTTCTGCCGGAGCAGGCAGGACTATGTCAGGCAGCATGCGGCGCAGAATCTGATTCTGGCGGCGAAGCACGGTGAGCTGCTCTACCCCGGCGCGCCGGTCTGCCAGAACTTTGGAAATGAGCATTTTTACTACACCTCCTGTGTGATGAACTGCGTGTTTGACTGTGAATACTGCTATCTGAAGGGAATGTATCCGTCCGCCAACCTGGTGGTGTTCGTCAATCTTGAGGATATTTTTGCGGAAGTGGAAAAGAGACTTGCCGCGCACCCGGTCTACCTGTGCGTGTCCTACGACACGGATCTGCTGGCGTTAGAGCATCTGACCGGTTATGCGGCACGCTGGATTGAGTTTGTGCGCAGGATGAACACCGGCGGGCAGCGGCTGCGCATCGAGCTTAGAACCAAGGGAACCGGAGGCAGCCTGTGGCAGACGGTCCGGCCGGAGGCAGGTGTCATCTGTGCGTTTACCATCTCACCGCAGCAGGTGATTGATGCATATGAGCACGGTACGGCTTCGCTCGCCGGGCGGCTGGCAGGAGCGGAAGCGGCGATGGAACAAGGCTTTTCGGTGCGTCTCTGCTTTGACCCGATGATCTATTGCAGCGACTGGAAGAAGCACTATGACGCGATGTTTGCGCAGGTCTGCGGGACGCTGGACCTAGAAAAACTGGCGGATGTCAGCGTCGGAACCTTCCGCATCTCCCAGGATTATCTGAAGAAGATGCGGAAAAATGAGCCGGACTCGGCGGTGGTGCAGTTCCCCTACCAGAATGACGGCGGGGTGTACCATTACCCGACGGCGCTCATGGAGGAGATGGAGCAGTATATGACGGAAAAACTTGCCGCTTATCTTCCGGCAGAGCGGATTTTCCGGTGGAAGGAATAAGGAGAGAATACATGGAGCAGTGTAGAGAAAACGAGGCGGCGATTGTCACGGGGGCGTCCTCCGGGATCGGGGCGGCGATCAGTGCCAGACTGTGCAAAATGGGATATGAAGTGTTTGGCATCGGACGCTCGTTCGGCAGCAGTTTCGCGGAACAGTTTCCGGACGTTGCAGATAATCCGCTGTTTCATGCGGTGGTCTGCGATCTTCTGGACACGGAAAAAATGTTGAAGCTGGTGCGGGGGATTGCGGCGGAAGCTACGGTAACGCTGCTCGTCAACAATGCCGGCAGCGCGTACTACGGACTGCACGAGGAACTAAGCCCGAAGAAGATTCAGGAGATGGTGCGCACAGATCTGGAAGTGCCGATGATTTTAAGCCAGCAGCTGCTGCGCGGGTTTAAGAAAAACAAGGGCTGCATCGTCAATATCGCATCCGTGACGGCGCAGCAGTCGAATCCGCACGGCTGTGCCTACGGCGCGGTAAAGGCAGGACTTGCGAGCTTTTCGCGCAGCCTCTTTGACGAGGCGCGAAAATACGGTGTGCGCGTGGCGACGGTATCCCCGGATATGACGAAGACGGAATTGTATCGCAATGCAGACTTTACGGTGGGGGAGGAGACGGAGAGCTATCTTCTGCCGCAGGATGTCGCGGACGCGGTGGCGTATATCGTGGGGCAGAGAGAGGGCGTGGCGGTGTCGGAGGTGACGCTCCGCCCGCAGTATCACAGAATCCGGCGCAAGCCGGTAGCGAAAAAGGAGAGACCGGTCGAATGAAAGATCTTACAAAAGGAAAACCGTCAACGCTGATTCTTGCGTTTGCACTGCCGATATTTCTGGGGAATCTGCTGCAGCTGACCTACAGCGTGACCGACACGAGAATTGTCGGCTCTTTTCTCGGGGAGGATGCGCTCGCCGCAGTCGGTGCAACGACGACGCTCAGCAATCTCATCATCGGCTTTTTGCTCGGACTGGCGAACGGGTTTGCCATCATCACGGCGCAGCGGTTCGGCGCAAAGGATATCCGGGGCGTGAAAAAATCGTTTGCCGCTTCCCTGGTGCTAGGAACGGTGATCTCGGTCGTGCTGACGGTGCTTGGACTGGTGTTTTTACAGCCGATCCTGCGGTTTTTAAATGTGCCGGAACATCTGATTCCGGTGGCGGGACCTTACATATTTATCATCATAGCGGGACTTCTTGCGACATTTCTCTATGACGCGTGTGCCGCGGCGCTTCGGGCGCTCGGGGATACCGTCACGCCGCTCGTGATTCTGGCAGTGTCGGTGGCGTTAAATATCGCGGGAGATCTTCTGTTCGTGCTGGTGTTAAAAGCGGGAGTGCGGGGAGCTGCCGCCGCCACGGTTCTGGCACAGATTCTGGCGTTTGTGATCTGCTGGCTCTACATGTTGAGACGGTATGAAATGCTCCGCCTTGTGCGGGAGGATTTCCGGGATGCGGATACGGCGATGATGAAAAACATGCTCGGATCGGGGCTGTCAATGGGCTTTATGAGCTCACTGGTCAATATCGGCTCGCTGACACTCCAGACGGCGATCAATAAGCTGGGGCAGGATATCATCGTGGCGCACACGGCGGCACGGAAAATTTCCGAGATTTTTATGACGATGTTCAGCGTCTTCGGACAGACGATGGCGACCTACTGTGGACAGAATCTGGGCGCAGGCAGGATCGACCGGGTTAAAAAAGGCATCCGGCTCGGCATTTTCTACACCTGCATCTGGTGTACGCTTTCCGCGGTGGCGAGCTACACGATCGGCAGATGGCTGGTATATCTTGTGACGGGAAGCACGAATGAGGTTGTGATCTTAAATGCGACCAGCTACCTGAAATTCGACACGCTGTTCTACTATGTGACGGCGGTGATCTGCGTGCTCCGAAACGCCATGCAGGGACTGGGCGATCATATCACGCCGCTCATTTCGAGTTCGCTTGAGATGGTCGGGAAAATCGTGATCGCCGCCACGCTTGTGCCGATGTTAGGCTACACCGGTGTCATTGTGGCGGAGCCGCTCGTGTGGTTTATCATGGTAATTCCGCTCGTCGTGCAGATCTTCCGGATGCCGGTACTTCGGGAAGAAAACAGGGGAAATCAAGGAAAATGATGCGTAGTTGGACGATAACAACGCTTGAAATGCCATAAAATCAAGCAATTACAGGATTTCACAAAAAGTTCACAGAAAATTAGCACTCAACACTTGACAGTGCTAATAAACGGTGTTATAACATAGTCAGAACAAAGGAGAGGAACAAAAGGAGAACAGGAAATGAGTTCTATGAGTTCCCAGAACATCCCGGTTCCAAAGAAACAAGGAAACAGCATGAGTGTATCTGCCGAAGGCAGGTACGAAGTAGAAAAGGAGAGATGACTTATGTTAACACCTAGTATTTTTGGAGAGAACTTATTTGATGACTGGTTTGATGATTTCCCATTTTTCGATGACAGAGATTTGCGCAAGGTTGACAAGAAGCTGTACGGCAGAAGAGCCGGTAACCTGATGAAGACAGATATTCAGGAGATGAAGGATGGCTACAAGATGGAAGTTGATCTTCCGGGCTTCAAGAAGGATGAGATTACCGTAGAGCTGGATGACGGATATCTGACCATCAGTGCCGCCAAGGGACTGGATCAGGACGAGAAGGAGAAAGAATCCGGACGTTACATCCGCAGAGAGCGTTACGCAGGTGCCTGCAGCCGGAGCTTCTATGTGGGTGAGGGCGTAACCGAGGAGGATATCAAGGCTGAGTTCAAGCACGGTATCTTAACGCTGGTTGTTCCGAAGAAGGAAGCAAAGCCTGCAGTAGAGCAGAAGAAATACATTGCGATTGAAGGATAAGGATGACAGAGAGAAAGGAAGCGTATGATCATGTCAGATAAGAATCCAAAACATCCGTTGAAGAAGAAAAAAGTAGCAGCAAAGGTGAATATGGCAGACCATGAGGCGGTCGAGGAAGCGAGAGAAGCCCACAAGTCGAAAAAGCATGTTTACTAAGCGATACGCCTGCAGATGGCAGGAGAAAAGGGACAGGGAGCTGCACAGCACGAAGTGCTGTGCGCCCCCTGTCCCTTTTTCGTGTAATAGGAAACTTCGTTCCTATTACACAAAAACGTGTCCAAAGATTACCTATTCGCTAGTCCAACTGCATGGAGTTGAGTTTTTCTGCCAGCAGATCCAGGAAGCGCTTGCCGAAATTACTTAGTTCGTGATCCCTGCGGGAGATCCAGCCAAGTTCGATCCGTTGATGCGTGTCCAGATTCATGACGGCGTAATCTTTTTCCAGCAGATTCTCACCGGACATGCCGGAACCGATGGTATAGGTGTTCATCTCCATGCCGATGCTGGCATCTGCCATCTCGTCCGTGAGGGTGATTGTTTTTTTTGCGACGGTATTCTCCACAAGCTCCTCGGAGAAGAAGCGGTCTTGGGAACTGTCGATTCCCTGAAAATAGTGGCTGTAGACATAGGGAGCCAGGTCTTCCATCGATACCTTCGTCCTGCCGGCGAGCGGATGCTGCCTGGGAACATAGACTTTGGGGCGCATGGTTGCCAGCAGATGAAAATCAAGTTCCTGCTGCTCCATCTCCCAGTCGAGAACGCGGTTCTCACGGTTTTTCAACAGAACGCCGATTTCACAGAATTCCGAAGCGACGTAATCTAAGATCTCCTTGGTGCGCAGCTGGTGAGAGTCTATAAAGTGCCGGTGCTAAAGCCGGTTATGGATGTCCTTATGGCACTGAGCAAAGCGTTTCCGATGAATCTGGTTCTGCTCATCTTTTATCTGATCTGGACGACGCAGTTTTCCAGTATCGCAGCATTTTTTCATTCACAGAAGACGATCAAGGATGTCAGTCTGATGTATGTGGCGATTGCAGCTCTGGTGTTCTGCAGTCTTGCCAGTATTTCGGAAATCATAAGAAGCGGTCTGATCTCCGTGGACAAGGGACAGTATGAAGCGGGATATGCCTCGGGACTGACAAAAGCACAGACCTTTTTCCATGTGATTGTGCCGCAGGCGGTGCGGGCGGTCATTCCACCGCTCACGAACGATATTCTCTCGCTGGTAAAGGGAACGGCGTTAGTGTCGGTCATCGGAGTGTCAGATATTCTGACGGATTCCATCAACGCGGCAAGTGCGGCGTACTCTTATCTGGAGGCGTATGTGGCGGCAGCCATGGTATTCTGGGGCATCGGAATTGTGTTAGAGCGGCTGAGCCACTATGTGGAGCGGAAATTTTCAAAAAGCGTTAAGACACTGGCAGGCTGAGATGCGGTACGGCATCGTACATTATTATAATAGGAAGGAAACAGGGCTATGGCAGTATTAGAAGTGAGAAATGTAAAAAAGGTTTTTGGAGATAATGTGATTTTAAGAGGAATCGATCTTGATGTACAGAAAGGGGACGTCATCGTCATACTCGGACCGAGCGGTTCCGGTAAGACCACCTTTTTGCGCTGCCTGAATCTTCTGGAAAAACCGGATGAAGGCTCGATGGTCTTAAACGGAAGAGAATATAACTTAAAAAATGTAAAAAATAAGGAAAAGCTGGAGATTCGGAGAAATACTTCCTTCGTTTTCCAGAATTATAATCTCTTCGTGAACAAGACGGTTCTTTCCAATGTGACGCTGGGGCTTACCGTGGGACGCCATATGAAAAAGGAAGAGGCCGAGAAGACCGGAAAAGAACTTTTAGACAAGGTCGGTCTTGCAGGAAAGTACGATTACTACCCGGCACAGCTATCCGGCGGCATGCAGCAGCGTGTCGGAATTGCACGGGCAATGGCAGCGAATCCAGAGGTCATTCTTTTTGATGAGCCGACGTCCGCACTCGATCCGGAGCTGGTGGGAGAGGTGTTAAATGTCATGAAACAGTTCGCAAAACAGGGAGTCACAATGATTGTGGTAACACATGAGATGCAGTTTGCAAGAGAAGTGGCAAGTCAGGTTATTTTTATGGCAGACGGTGTGGTTGTGGAAAAAGGAACGCCGGAGAAGATCTTTGATCATCCGAAGGAGGAGGCAACCAGAAAATTCTTAAAACGTATTTTAAAGGAAGAGTCATAGCTGTGTGCGAAGACGGAGAGGAGAGAAAGATATGCAGAAATATGTGATTTCAATTTCAAGACAATTTGGAAGTCTGGGAAGACCGATTGCAAAGAAACTGGCAGAACTTCTGGAAATTGAATACTACGACAGAGATATTGTGGAGGAGGCGTCCAAAGTTCATAACATTCCGTTAAAGGAAGCGAGCAATCTGGAGGAGTCGGCAAAGTATCTGTTCATGAGTTTCCCACTCGGCAGCGGAACCACGGCGACGCAGGATGCCCTGTTTAAGACGGAGAGCGAGATGATAAAAAAACTTGCCGTGAAGGAATCCTGCATCATTGTCGGCAGATGCGCGGACGCAATTCTGGAGGATTGCGATCATCTGATCAGAATTTTTATCTATGCGCCGTACGAAGACCGCATTGTCAACTGTGTCAATGATCTCGGCATGGACACAAAGGCGGCGAAGCGGATGATCCGTGATGTGGACAAGGCGAGAGATGCCTACCATATGCGGTATGCGGGGTATCTGCCGAACGATATGAACCATATGGATCTGATGGTCAACAGCGCAACTCTGGGGGTCGATATGACAGCGAGACTGTTGGCGGAAGTGGTGCGTGATAAATTTTCATAAGACGGGCAGTGTGCATAAGACTGCACAGTCCCACAGAGGATAAGGCATGGAAAAACACAGAAAAAAACTGATCAAAAACGCAACGGTATTCGACGGGCACAGCAGCGGGCTGGCGCAAGGGAAAAAGATTGTCATTGAGGACGATATTGTCACAGAGATTACTGCGGATGAAGTATCGGAAGAAAATTTTGACGAGGTATTTGACGGCACGGGCATGGTGGCGATGCCGGGAATGACGGACGCGCATGTTCACATGGGATGTCTGTTCGCAAAGGGAGAATTCCCGGTGGATTACGCCACGGTGCTGACCGTCGCAAAATGTAAGGATGCGCTGATGGCCGGGTTTACCACGTTCCGTGATGCGGGAAGTGTGAGCGAGGGATTAAAGCTGGCGTTTGACGAGGGTGTGCTTCCGGGACCGCGCATCTATCCCTGCGGTGCCTACATCAGCCAGACGTGCGGGCATGGGGATTCGGAGTATGCGCATACCTATCGCGACATCCAGTACAGGCATCCGTCCAGCACCGTTTTGGCGGACGGGGTGCCGGAGATCATCCGGGCAGTGCGCGAGCAGTTCTACCGCGGTGCATCCCACATCAAACTGATGGCTACCGAGATCTTAAACCGGCATGAGGATATCAGGCTTTTGTTCGGAACGGATATGATGATCACGGGACCGGATTATCAGGTGGAGCAGAGCGAGGATATCCGGTATTACGAAAAGCGCTTCGGCACAATGCGGGCGCTGAGGGCTTTGACGGGCACTGCAAACGAGGTGTTTGCACTTACGACCTACCAGAATCCTTACCCGAAGGGAAAGATCGGTGTGCTGGAGGCGGGATCCTATGCAGATCTGCTTCTGGTGGATGGAGATCCGACAAAAAGTGTATCGGTTCTTGCAGACACCGATCATCTGCGCCTGATTATGAAAGGGGGAACGGTGTACAAAAATACACTGTGCTGAGATTTTATTCCACTAATACGCTGACTTGCATGTGGCTGAGATTCGTAGTAATCTTATTCCAAAAACTAGAAGCAGGAGGTAATTATGAAAGAGCTGCTGTACTGGATTGTGGAATGGATTGCGAAGATTCACAGCCACATTCTTCGTCTGAATGATGCGTATGAATACAATTTTACAGATAAAGAACTGCATTTTCTCGTCATTGGTATGATGGGAATGGGATTCATTTTTGTCGTGTATCCTGTTTTTAAATGGCTGGCAAAGCATGATCATGTCATGGTAATTGCGTGGATTTATGTGCTGACACTGATTATCGTGATCACGTTTGCCATAGAGATCGGGCAGAAAGTAACAGGCACCGGCAATATGGAATTTGCAGACATTGTGATGGGTGTATTCGGATTCATTGTAATGTTCCTTGTGTTCTCGGTTGTGCGGGGTATTTATAAGCTGATAAGAAATCTGATCAGAGGAGACAGGAAAGATGAATGAATTTTGGAAAAGAGTGCTCGAGACGTGCGTGGTGATTCTGGGGAACTGCCTGTATGCATTCGGTGTGGCAATGTTCATTGTGCCGGGAGGACTGATTACCGGCGGAACGACGGGAATTGCGCTGTTTGTGCACCACATGATGGGTTGTTCCGTCTCCGTGTTTGTACTGCTGTTCAATACGGTTATGTTTCTGATCGGATTTGCGGTATTCGGGAAAAAATTTGCAGCAAACACACTGGTCAGCACCTTCAGCTATCCGGTAGCGCTGGAGCTGTTTACACGGCTTCTGCACGGCTATGCGATCACGGACGATATAATTCTCTGCATGATCTTTGGAGGAATCTGTATCGGAGGAGCCATCGGCGTTGTGATCCGTGCGGGCGCATCGACTGGCGGCATGGATATACCGCCACTTGTGTTGAACCGTTATTTTAAGATACCGGTGTCAAAGTCCATTTATGTATTCGATATGCTGATTTTGCTGCTCCAGGCGTTTGACAGTACAGGAGAACAGCTTCTCTATGGTATTCTGCTGGTGATTGTCTACAGCGTGGTGCTGGATAAGTGCCTGATGCTTGGAACTGCAAAGATGCAGATCAAAGTAGTCAGTGAGAAAATCGATGAGATCAGAAAAGCAGTCTTAACAGATATCGATCGCGGTGTTACAATGTTAAAAAGTGAGACCGGATACATGGAGCGGGAGACAGAGATGCTGCTTACGGTGGTGTCAATACAGGAACTGGCGAAGACGGAGAAGCTGATCCATTCGGTGGATGAGGATGCATTTGTTGTGATCAATCGTGTCAGTGAGGTTTCCGGCCGCGGTTTTTCAAGTAAAAAGCGTTATCTGGAAAAGGAGAATTCATGACATTACAGCAACTGAGATATGCACTGACGATAGCCGGCTGCGGATCGATGAATGAGGCGGCAAAGCGTCTGTTTTTATCGCAGCCCAGTCTGTCCGAGACGGTAAAGGAACTGGAGCAGGAGATCGGGTTGCAGATTTTTATGCGCTCGAACCGGGGAATCATCATCACACCGGAGGGTGAGGAGTTTCTGGGGTACGCCAGACAGGTGATCGACCAGTACGGAATCCTTAAGGCGCGCTATGTGGAGAAGCAGCGCAAGGAAAAGTTCAGTGTGTCCATGCAGCACTATACGTTTGCGGTCAAAGCGTTTGTGGAGACTGTAAAGAAAGCAGGGATGGACAGCTATGAATTCGCGGCGAACGAGACGACCACATACGACGTTATGGAGAATGTACGCAACTTTAAGAGCGAGATCGGCGTTCTGTATCTGAACGATTTTAATGAGCAGGTGCTGATGAAGATCATCCGGGAGAAGGGGTTGGAGTTCGAGGAACTGTTTGCCTGCGATACCTATGTCTATCTGTGGTCGGGACATCCGCTTGCAGGGCAGAGCGTGATCTCCATGGAAGAACTGGACGAGTATCCGTGCCTGTCCTTTGACCAGGGACGGAACAGCTCGCTCTACCTCGCGGAAGAGATGAAGAGCACCTACGATTATAAGCGGCTGATTAAGGCGAACGACCGGGCAACACTGCTAAACTTTATGATTGGGCTGAACGCGTACACGCTGTGCTCGGGAATTATCTGCGAGGAGCTAAACGGCAGCGATTACATGGCAATTCCACTCAAGGAGACGGAAAAGATGCGGATTGGCTATGTGAAGCGCAAAGGGGCATCAATCAGTCACATCGGACAGATCTATATCGAAGAATTGAAAAAATATAAAGAGAAAATTATGTAGTGGTTGGCTATAGGTTTCACCTATAACCAACTATCGGCTTCCTGTATTAACACTTTCCCAAACTGCCTGTTATAATAGGCAATGTAATCAAAAAACACATGCAGATAACAGACAGCATGGAGTGGAGAAGCAGGAAGGAGGAAACGGGTATGAGAGACACAGCGCGGCAGATGAGATCAGCGATGATGTGTGACAGGATGCGCCAGATGTCCATGTGTGATGGCATGGATGCAGATGTTGTGCGGCTTTTCCCGGATTCTTCAGACCTTTGGAAGAACAGATAGATACCGGCGCTATGGAGCGTGGGTTGGGGCAGCCGCAGGGGCTGCTCTTTTTTCGTTCTATATTTTGAAATAACATTTTAGGAGGTGGCAGTGGATGCCAGCGATTGCGATACGTCATTTATCAAAGACCTTCGAGCAGAAGGGAAACAGCGTGGAAGCGCTGCGGGATATCTCGCTCGACATTGAGGAGGGAGACATCTACGGAATCATTGGAATGTCCGGTGCCGGGAAAAGTACCCTGGTGCGGTGTCTGAATTATCTGGAGAGGCCGACGAGCGGTGAGGTTATCATCGGCGGAAGAGATCTGGGAACGCTGACCGAGAAAGAACTGCGGGAGCAGCGGAGCGACATCGCAATGATTTTCCAGCATTTCAATCTTCTCATGCAAAAGAGTGTGCTGGACAATGTATGTTTCCCGATGCAGATTGCGAAGAAAAAGAAGGATGAGGCGAAGAAAAGAGCGCTTGAGCTGCTCGAGACTGTCGGACTTGCCGACAAGGCGGATGCTTATCCGGCACAGCTTTCCGGCGGACAGAAGCAGAGAGTGGCGATCGCCAGAGCTCTTGCGACGGATCCGAAGATTCTGCTCTGCGACGAGGCAACCAGTGCCTTAGATCCGCAGACAACGCAGTCCATTCTGGCACTCTTAAAGGAGATCAACCGGAAATTCGGCATCACGATTGTGATTATCACGCATCAGATGTCCGTGATCCGGGAAATCTGCAGCCATGTGGCGATTGTGGAAAAAGGAAGCATCGTGGAAGTCGGCCTGGTCGAGGAGATTTTCAACCATCCGAAATCCCGTGTGGCGAGAAGCCTGATCTTGAGCGACCGTGCTGCGGATGCCGCGTCATATTCCGGGGCGGAAGGTGATACTGCGGATGGAGCGGAGCTGACCGGATGGAGCGGTGAGAGCAGACAGCGGGATCGCATCGGCGACGATAAGAAGCTTCGTATTGTATTCTCAGAGAATTCCGCATTTGAGCCCGTCATTGCCAATATGGTGTTAAAGTTCGGTACGCCGGTGAACATCCTCCGCGCAGATACCAAGAATGTCGGCGGAGTGGCAAAGGGTGAGATGATTCTGGGACTTCCGTCAGACGCCGGGCTGCAGGAGCAGATGGAGGCTTATCTGGTGGAAAAGGGACTTGAGATTGAGGAGGTGACCGGAGATGTGGAATAGTCAGGTAATCATCATGCTTTTGGAGGGAATCCGGGACACCCTGTATATGACCTTAGCGTCCACATTGTTTGGATATATCATCGGACTTCCGATGGGAATTGTGCTGACTGTCACGGACAAGGACGGCATCCGTCCGAATGCGGCAGTCTACAAGGTGCTGGATGTGATTTCCAACCTGCTGCGCAGTATTCCGTTTATTATTTTGCTGATTGTGCTGATTCCGTTCACCAGATTTGTGGTGGGAAGAAGCTACGGATCGACGGCGACGATCGTCCCGCTGACGATTGCGGCGGCACCTTACATTGCCAGAATGGTAGAATCCTCATTAAAAGAGGTGGATGCAGGCGTCATCGAGGCAGCGCGCTCCATGGGAGCATCCGATTTTCAGATTGTGACCAAGGTCATGCTGGTGGAGGCGAGAACGTCTCTGATTGTCGGAGCAACGATTTCCCTTGGCACGATTTTAGGATATTCCGCGATGGCAGGAACCGTCGGCGGAGGCGGACTGGGAGATATTGCCATCCGCTATGGTTACACCAGATGGCAGACCGATATCATGGTTGTCACAGTGGTGCTTCTGGTAATTTTATTCCAGATTTTCCAGACGATCGGAATGAAGATTGCGAATCGGCTGGATCGCAGAAAGTAGCAATAACAAATTTGCATATATTTTTAAGTTTTAAGGAGGACACTATTATGAAAAAGAAAGTATTGTCAACGATTCTGGCAGGCGTGCTCGCATTATCCGCATTCGCAGGATGCGGAAGCAGCACGGAGGAGAGCACAGACACCAGTGCAGCAACAAAGGAAGAGACGCCCGTAGCTGCAACGGAGGAGGCTGTGAGTGCTGAGAACACAGAGAGCACCGATACCGCAGCAGAAGGCGGCACCATCAAGGTGGCTGCATCCGCAACACCGCACGCAGAGATTCTTGAGGAAGCAAAGAAGATTCTTGCCGATGAGGGATGGGATCTGGAGATCAAGATTTTCGACGACTATGTAATGCCGAACGAAGTGGTAGAAAGCGGCGAGTTTGACGCAAACTACTTCCAGCACATTCCGTACCTTGAGAGCTTTAACGAAGAGAAGGGAACCCATCTGGTCAATGCAGGCGGCATCCACTATGAGCCGTTCGGCATCTATCCGGGAACAAAGTCTGATCTCTCCGAGCTGGCTGATGGTGACACCATTGCAGTGCCGAACGATACCACAAACGAGGCGAGAGCACTTCTTCTGTTACAGGATAACGGCATCATTACCTTAAAGGAAGGTGCCGGCTTAGAGGCAACTGTTAATGATATTGCAGAGAACCCGCACAATGTCAAGATCGAGGAGCTGGCAGCAGAGCAGGTTGCAAGAGTGGCTCCGGAGGTTGCATTCGTTGTATTAAACGGTAACTATGCATTACAGGCAGGCTTCTCCGTTGCAAAAGATGCACTGGCTTACGAGGCATCCGATTCCGAGGCAGCGAAGACCTACGTGAACATCATTGCAGTAAAAGAGGGACATGAGAATGACCCTGGCACCCAGGCACTTGTAAAAGTATTAAAGTCTGATGAGATCAAGCAGTACATCAACGACACCTATGACGGAGCCGTTATCCCGTTTGAGGACTAAACCAATATAGGAAAGAATTGTCGCAATCAGCATATCGTGCTTTGCTTTGATAAGTAATATTATTAGAAGACCAGCGAACAAAAAAGTTCCAGAATAAACAGACGGCGGGAAATTCTTTGAAGCAAAATTCACGTATTTCTTCCATGCCGTGGCTGGCATCCCATTCCGTGTCTTGGCCACGTTTGGA
>OIXA01001100.1_pt1 | contig 35790 bp, 27 predicted proteins | sample 1587721 | NCBI WGS metagenome assembly OIXA01 (sample SAMEA3888900, study PRJEB22519) | human gut metagenome | biome: human gut; feature: human-associated habitat; material: faeces | place: Denmark | collected 2013
TCCGATCTGCTTGTTTTTAATTCGCAATAGCTCGCTATTGCGAATTAAAAGCCAAACAAAATCAACTCTTCTAAAAAGCCAAAATACAAGCAAGCCCTAACGACCGATTTGGGTTACATTACAAAATAAAAAGAACGTTCTATTTTGGAATCATGAAATTTATTATTTCTTGTTCTACCGTTACAGAGAAGGGACCTACAGGAGTGTTCATCAACCTTCCGTCTATGCCAACAAGAGCTTTCTTTGCCTCAAGCACCTCCACCTTTTTCGTACGATACGGATGCACGCTACGATGATTAAGAAACTTACCACGCACAAAGAGATAAAATCCCTCAAAGAGCTGTGTCATCTCAGGATGATAAACAACCGATACGTCAAGCAAACCATTATATGGCACAGCATTAGGCGTTTGACCATAACCTGTAGAATTGCCGATACAAACAGTCATAACATTGCGCTTTACGGTGTCTGAATTTATCTTCAGATGCATTTTATACTCAAGGCGCTGAAATATAAGAAGCAGAAAAGAGAAAAAAAACGACAAGGTTCGTGAGCCAAAAAAATGACGTGTCTGACGACGCAGATTCATAATAGAAGCAATAAGACCGATGTTTACACAATTCAGGAAATAGCGATGACAGGCTTCTCCATGTTTGTTAGTGTAACGTATGCACCCAAGATCGATCTTGCGCAAACGGCGAGCTTTCAACCATGAAACGGTTTGCTCTATTTCACGCTCACGGAATCCCCAGAAATGAGCGAAATCGTTCATTAAGCCATTTGGAATGACACCAAGAGCTATGCTGTCGCGCGTAGCCTTGTCTACCTGCATCAGGCAGTTGACAGCATCGTTTAGAGCAGAATCACCACCCACAATAACGATTGTCTTGTAGCCGTTATTGATGAGCATCTTGACAAGACGTTCCACACTACCCGTATTTTCACTCTGCACAAAATCAAACTCAATGTTGTTTTCATGCAAACATTGCTCTATACGCTCCCATTTCTTGCCACGATGCAGAGGTTCATGTTTCGGACAATAAATTATGCCCCATCGGTTATCTGTTATCATAAGCTTTATTGTTTCAGGCTGTCGTTGTAAAGTTGTTTTATCTCATTTTTTTTCTGTTCCATTGATAGAGAAGCACTTATCCAATGTATGGTAAAGCCTCGTCGCTCCATACCACGGAACCATGTCATCTGACGCTTAGCAAACTGATGAATTGCAATCTCAAGTTGACGAAACATCTCATCAAAGGAAAGCTTACCAATGACATGTTCTGTCACATATTTATATTCAAGGCCATAATAAATAAGGTCTTCAGGAGCGACTCCTTTATTTAGAATGCTGCGAATCTCGTCAACCATACCTTCATCAAGTCGCTGTCGCAGACGACGCGTAATTTTAGCACGTCGTTCATCACGATCAATATCGAGACCTATGATGAGAGATGGAACAGGAGGCAACTCTCGTTCAGGCATTGGGTGATGCAGGTTATGCTCCTCTATTTCTATGGCACGGATGGCACGCTGACAAGAGTCGACATCTGAACGATTGTGCATGTTTGACCCATTTTTCTTCTTTAAGTCAATAAGCAAAGCTGTAAGTTCCTCAAGCGTCTTTCCCTCAAGCCGATTGCGCAATTCTTGATTTTGTGGTACCGTTGACAGGCTATATCCTTTCAGAACCGCCTCAATATAAAGACCTGTACCTCCACAAAGAACAGGAATAACGCCTCTTGATGTTATATCGTTATATGCATCGTGAAAGTCGCGTTGATATTCAAAGAGGTTGTACTTGGTTCCAGGGTCAGCAATATCAATGAGATGATATGGAACAGACTTGCCATCAACAACATAATCGGCAAGATCTTTTCCTGTACCTATATCCATACCACGATAGACCTGTCGCGAATCGGCACTAATGATCTCGCCTTCCATGTCGGCAGCCAATGCTGTAGCCACAGAAGTTTTCCCACAAGCCGTAGGACCAAGTATTGTTATCATCTTTTTATTTTCCATATAGATTGATTTTAACAAGAACGTTTTGCCGAGGTGCAGCTTATCTTATGCAAAGATAATGCAAACCGAGTGCAGAACGTCAAGCTTGCTTGAACGTTTTGCCGAGGTGCAGCTTATCTTATGCAAATTTAAATAAAAATTTCCGAATTATCTGCCTGTTCGAGAAAAAAAACAGAAATGAACAAATGAAAGGGAAAAGAGATTTTTAAAGCGGAACAAAAAAAGGTCACACGGAAAACCGTGTGACCCATATTTCAATTAAATTGTCTATTCTAAATGATTAGCCGTTGTGCTTCTTCATGATCTTGATCAGCTCAACAACCTTGTGTGAGTAACCAATCTCATTGTCATACCAAGAAACAACCTTTACGAAGTTGTCTGTAAGGTATACACCAGCGTTTGCGTCGAAGATAGAAGTCAGAGCGCAACCCAGGAAGTCAGAAGAAACAACTGCGTCCTCTGTGTAACCCAGTACACCCTTCAACTCACCCTCTGAAGCGGCCTTCATGGCAGCGCAGATAGCCTCCTTAGATGCGGGCTTCTTCAAGTTAACAGTCAGGTCAACTACAGACACGTCCAAAGTGGGGACACGCATAGAGATACCTGTCAGCTTGCCGTTCAGCTCAGGAATTACCTTACCTACAGCCTTAGCAGCACCTGTTGAAGAGGGGATAATGTTGCCGGCAGCAGCACGGCCACCACGCCAATCCTTCATAGAAGGACCGTCAACAGTCTTCTGTGTAGCGGTTGTAGAGTGAACAGTTGTCATAAGACCAGTCTCGATACCGAAGTTATCGTTCAGAACCTTAGCGATAGGAGCCAAGCAGTTTGTTGTACAAGAAGCGTTAGAAACAATCTTCTGACCGTTGTACTTGTCGGTGTTTACACCGCAAACGAACATATCAGCCTGGTTGCCGTTAGCGTCAGCCTTTGAAGGAGCTGAAAGCACTACATACTTAGCGCCAGCCTTGAGGTGCTTCTCTGCCTTGTCATAAGCGAGGAACAGACCTGTAGACTCAACTACATACTCTGCACCAACCTCGTCCCACTTCAGGTTCTCGGGATCACGCTCTGCAGTTACGCGGATGTGGTTGCCGTTAACAATCAGCTCGTTCTTCTCAACGTCAGCCTCGATGGTGCCGTCGAACTGGCCGTGCATTGTGTCATACTTCAGCATGTAAGCCATGTAATCAACAGGGCAAAGGTCGTTGATAGCTACAACCTGTACTTCCTTAGCGTTCTCAGCCTCAACTGTAGAACGGAATACGAAACGACCGATACGGCCAAATCCGTTAATACCTACTTTAATCATTTTGTTTATAAATTTTAAAGGGTTAAATGTTACCTTATTTATTAATATTATCAGTTTAATTTAAGCATTCAAAAGAACATTCACATGAGATCATGTATAAAAAATGTACTCAAGAACACTTTTTTTTCCTCTATTCGCCCGCAAAGTTACAAAATATTTTCTATATTTGCAGCGAAATAAAGTATTAAATAATATAAAAAGTTTAGACATGAGCAAATTTATCAATGAGTTTAAGGAGTTTGCTGTAAAAGGCAACGCTGTAGACATGGCCGTCGGTGTAATTATAGGCGGTGCATTCGGAAAGATTGTATCATCAATCGTTGACGACATCATAATGCCTCCCATCGGATGGCTCATCGGCGGTGTCAATTTCGCAGATTTGAAGTTCACATTGCCTTCAGTAGATATGGGCATAGAAAAGCTTGCCCCTGCCACTATCAACTATGGCAACTTCATTCAAACACTCTTCGACTTCATCATCATTGCCTTCTGCGTCTTCATGCTTGTCAAGGGTATAAACCGTTTGGCTCGTAAGAACAATGTTGAAGCAGAGCAAAAGCCCGCTCCTGCCCCAGAGCCCTCTAACGAAGAGAAGCTGTTGACCGAGATTCGCGATCTACTGAAAGACAAGAAGTAAAAACAGCAAGACAAATATCACTATATAAACATATTGAGCTTGAAGAATAAAATAAAAGAAGAACAAAAAATTATATAAGTAGATGTTCAAAATTAATCGCATATATGAATCTAATAAAAAATGTTATGCTTTCAAATGCCTCTACGCCCTCTTTTGGTCCGTATGCCCAGCTCTCATCGGTCGTGTAGCCCGCTACACTCCCTCTTCGGAGCTGAACATACAGACCAAAATAGAGCATAGAATCATTTAAATTAATTTTGAACACCTACTTAAGTAATACGCGCCTCGCGCGAAATATTGATGTTCATTAATGTTCAATTAATGGAAATTGATGTTTTTAAAAAAACGAGCGCGGAGCGCGATGTAAAAATTCAGATGTTTTTGCGACAATCGCAGGTCTCTCCACTATTTCTTTCCGCTAAGCTTCTTAAACTCCTTGCGAGCCTTCTCCATCTGCTTGAGGAAGCGGTCGGAGGTGTGGAGCTTGGCGTATGCCACAGAAGCGTAGAGATAGCCAGCGTTGACGTCGCTCTGCCAGTGGGCACCCACGATAACGCGACTCTCGCCGTAGAGGTAGCCACGGTTCACGATGGCCTCGGCGCGGTCGGGATTGATCTCGCTGAGCAGCAGGGCGGCGCTCCAGCCGAGGATGGTGTGGCCCGAGGGGAACGAGCCGTTCTTTGACAGGGCGGCATCGTCCTTGGGCTGCAGCGACGGCTCATGGAAGACCATGAACGGGCGGCGGCGCATGAAATGGTTCTTTGGGTTCCAGCTTATCTCGTCGCAGGTGGGCAGGGCGTCAAGGAGCAAGCGGTAGATCTCGGGGGTCTTCTCCTTGGAGATCTCCATGCCGAAAGGCTCGGCAAACTCGCGGCACACCACCTGCAGGCCATATTCGGCATCGGCTTTTGCCATCTCGCCACGCTCGGTGGCACGCACGTTCTTGCCCCAGAGGAAGCGCGAGAGGTCGTAAGAGAAGGCTGCCGACAGGCTGTCGGGCGGCGTGAGGGGTGTCTTTAGCATGTTGGGCATCTCCTCGGGGGTGAAGTAGGGTTCTGCCTTGTCGTTCTGTGCTAACACTGGGGTGCATGACATTGCTGCCAACAGGGTGGCAACAATCAGTTTTCTTGTATTCATCTTGTTTGTTCTGTGGTTTATATCGTTGTTATAAAAACATTTTACATAAAAAAGTTGTTCTTCTGTCGTCTTCTTTTCCTGTTATTGTTGCTCCCATTCATATTCTTTCTTTTCTTCATCATGAGGGTTGTGCCCATAGGGGTTGTCGCCTGGCGTAGATGGCAGAAGCATGAAGATGAACAATATGAGGTTGCCAAGGGGTATGATGCTAAGCAATAGAAGCCATCCTGGCATGTTGCTGTCGTGCAGACGGCGCAAGGTTACGCTGAACATGGGTACGATGTGTATGAACAGCGCGAGGCCTGCCAGCAATATGCTTAAACCCATGAGGTTGGGTACCAAGCCGCTATCGTCGTCTTGTAGATTACTGTCCATAAAAACCATGATGGTAACCAAAACAAAGCAAAGGATGAGTAAGTATAAGCAGAAAAACCAATACTCGGAGCGTGATGCTCTGCCCCTGAGCGTGAAAGCTTTGTGGTAGCATTGTTTTATGGCAGAGGTGAATGTCATAATCTTTAGTTTTTTATGATTTATGTTTTTTACCTTTTTACCTTTTTACCTTTTTACCTTTAATCAGTGTGCCTCCAGCCAGTTTTCTCCCCATCCCGAGTCGGCAACGAGTGGAACCTTCAGGCGGTAGGCGTTCTGCATCTCGGTGAGGACAATCTGCTCCACGATGTCGCGCTCTTCAGGCACAACGGAGAAGTTGAGTTCGTCGTGTACCTGCAGGATCATCTTTGAGCGCAGACGTTTCATGTGGAACTGCTCATGAATGCGGATCATGGCAATTTTTATGATGTCGGCAGCCGAGCCTTGTATTGGGGCGTTTATGGCGTTGCGCTCAGCAAAGTTGCGCACGGTGGCGTTGCCCGAGTTGATGTCGGGTAGGTAGCGTCGGCGGTGGAAGAAGGTCTCGGCGTAACCCTTCTGTCGTGCTGTCTCCTTGGCCGCCTCCATGTAGAGCTGCACCTTGGGGAAGGTCTGGAAATAGCCGTCGATGAGCTGCTTAGCCTCGTCGCGCGAGATCTCAAGTCGCTCAGCCAGACCGAACACCGTTATGCCGTAGATTATGCCGAAGTTGGCACGTTTGGCCTTTGTGCGCTGGTCGCGTGTGACGCTGTCAATGGTCTCCTTATATATCTTTGCTGCCGTGGCGGCGTGAATGTCGTAGCCTTCGCGGAACGCCTCTATCATGTTGTCGTCGCCGCTGAGGTGTGCCATGACGCGCAGCTCGATCTGCGAATAGTCGGCAGAGAAGAAGAGCTGTCCCGGCTCAGGCACGAAGCAACGGCGTATCTCCTTGCCGTCTTCTCCGCGCACGGGAATGTTCTGGAGGTTGGGGTCAGAGGATGACAGACGGCCTGTGGCTGTGACCGCCTGGTTGAAGGAGGTGTGGATGTGGCCTGTGCGCGGGTTTATGAGCTTTGGCAGGGCGTCGACGTAGGTGCCGAGGAGCTTCTTCAGGGCGCGGTGGGCGAGGATGTCGGCTACGATCGGACTCTTGTGTGAGAGTTGCACCAACACCTCTTCGGAGGTGACATACTGTCCTGTCTTGGTCTTCTTGGGCTTGTCCACGATCTTCATCTTGCCAAACAAGATCTCTCCCACCTGTTTGGGCGAGGCGATGTTAAACTCTTCGCCCGCCTCCTCATAGATGCGCTTCTCAAGGTCGTTCATGCGCGCGGTGAGCGTCTGCGACACGTCTGAGAGCGCCTGAGAGTCTATGCGCACGCCTGTGGTCTCCATGTCGGCGAGCACGGGCACGAGCGGCATCTCTATCTCGCTGAACAGCTCCCATGCTCCTGCTTCGCGGAGCTGCGGCTCAAGCACGTTGTAGAGCTGAAGGGTGACGTCGGCATCTTCGGCGGCGTAGGGGCACACGTCGGCGGGCGGCACGTCGCGCATCGATTTCTGGTTTTTGCCCTTCGGACCGATGAGCGTGTCGATGGTGATGGTCTGGTAGTTGAGGAGCACCTCGGCCAGATAGTCCATGCCGTGCTTCTGTTCGGGGTGGAGCACATAGTGGGCGAGCATGGTGTCGAACATGGGGGCTGCCATGACAACGCCGTAGCGCATGAGCACCTCCATGTCGTATTTTATGTTCTGCCCGATTTTCAATATTTTTGTGCTCTCATAGAGCGGTTTAAAAATATTAACAATTGTTTGCGCCTTTTCACGTTCGGCAGGAACAGGCACATAAAATGCCTTGTGAGGCTCGATGGCGAAGCTCAATCCCACCAGTTCGGCGTCGATGGCAGAGGTTGATGTGGTCTCTGTGTCTACACTGACGAGCGAAGATGTCAAGAAAAAGTCACAAAGTTTCTTCATTTCTTCCTCATCCTCAACGAGTTGGTAAGAATGTTTTTCGGTGTTAACGCTTTTTTTTGACGTGTTTTCGAAAAGATCTTGGCTCTCGGGCGCACTTTCGGCAAATAAATCGAGCTGCTGATTAACCTGTTTTGGCTTATTTTCAGATTTGTTAAGAATTTTGTCAGCGAGACTCTTAAACTCCAGTTCGTCGAAAATTTTTCGCAGTTCTGCACCGTCGGGTGGGGTGACGGCCAAAGCGTCGAGGTTGAGGTCTATCGGCACGTCGCGGCGTATGGTCGCGAGAAACTGTGACATGCGTATGTCGTCGACAGCTCCCTCAACCTTCTCGCGCAACTTGCCCTTGATCTCGGCTGTGCGGGTGAGCATGTTGTCGATGCTTCCAAACTGAGCAATGAGCTTGGCGGCGGTTTTCTCGCCCACGCCGGGACAGCCAGGGAAGTTGTCGGCAGAGTCGCCCATCAGTGCCAAGAGGTCGATGACCTGTGCCGGGGTGTCGATGCCATATTTTGCTGCCACCTCTTCAGGGCCCATCTTCTCGTAGCCTCCGCCGTGGCGCGGACGGAAGATGAAGACGTTGGGAGCGACGAGCTGGCCATAGTCTTTGTCGGGGGTGAGCATGTAGGTCTCTATGCCCTGGGCGCCTGCCTTGGTGGCGAGGGTGCCTATCACGTCGTCGGCTTCGAAACCGTCGGCCTGAAGCACGGGTATGTGCATGGCTGCAAGGATGTTCTTGATCACGGGCACGGAGGCACGTATGTCTTCGGGCGTGGCCTCGCGCTGCGCCTTATATTGCGGGAAGGCCTCGTCGCGGAAGGTCTTGCCGTGGTCAAACGCTACGCCTATGTGGGTGGGCTGCTCCTTCTGCATGATCTCGTTAAGGGTGTTGACAAAGCCCATGACGGCTGATGTGTTCATGCCCTTCGAGTTGATGCGCGGGTTCTTGATGAACGCATAGTAGGAACGGTAGATGAGCGCGTAGGCATCGAGAAGAAATAATTTGTTCATTGTCTGCTGTGGGGTGGGGTGCTTGGTTAAACGTTATGGTCTGCGACCTTTTGGTCTTTGTTAGGGGCCTTGCTCTTCTTGTTTGTCTCAGGCTTAAGCCCTCTTGTCTTGTTATGGAGCAAGCCTTTTTTGTTTCTGTTCGGCTTTCGCCTTTTTTGTTTTTATCAGGCTTTTATCCTTTTTTATCTTAGGATGATGTAAAATTACTAAAAATATATGATTTATCCCGATAAATGTAGTAATTTTGTGCAAAATTTTGTAGCATACAGTAGCGAGTAATGGATTATCTTTCAATTATTAAACATCCGATTGAGGCTGAACTCAACGATTTTGTGACACTCTTTAACCAGTCGCTCTCTCATGAAGACGGACTGCTTGGTAGCGCGCTCGAACACATAAGAAAGCGTGCGGGCAAGCGCATGCGACCAATGCTCATCTTGCTTATGGCGAAGAACTTTGGCGAGGTAAGCAAGGTGACGCAAAACTCGGCTGTGGGCTTGGAACTGCTTCACACGGCTTCGCTTGTGCACGACGATGTGGTGGACGAGAGCAGCGAGCGAAGAGGACAGGCGTCGGTCAATGCCACTTACGACAACAAGGTGGCGGTGCTGGTGGGCGATTATATCTTGTCCACGGCTCTGCTCCATGTGGCACGCACAGGGTCGGAACGCATTGTTACCTATCTCGCCGAACTGGGACGCACGCTCTCTGACGGAGAGATCTTGCAGCTCTCAAACATCGGACGACGTGACATCTCGGAGGAGGTCTACTATGATGTTATAAAGCAAAAGACGGCGGCGCTGTTTGAGGCGTGCTGCGGCATTGGGGCCCTCTCGGCCGGTGCCAGCGACGAAGACATTGCCAAGGCGAAGCAGTTTGGACAAAACCTGGGCGTGATATTCCAAATCCGCGATGATATTTTCGACTATTATGACTCGCCGCAGATAGGCAAGCCCACCGGCAACGACATGGCTGAGGGCAAGCTCACGCTGCCTGTTATCTATGCTGTAAACTCGGCGAACGACCCCGAGATGACGGCTCTTGCCTTTAAGGTGAAAGACCATACCGCCTCGCAAGATGAGATTGCGCGTCTCGTGGCTTTTGCCAAGGAACATGGAGGCATAGAGTATGCCGAGCAACGCATGGAGCAGCTTCACGCTGAAGCCGTGGCTCTGCTTGACAGCATTTCAAGCGCAAAAGTTCTTGACGGAGGTTCAGATGGTTCTTGTGGAGCTTCTGCTGTTAAGGCTGCTCTTATGGCTTATCTTGATTTTGTTATTAAAAGAGAAAAATAAGGAAACAAAAAAAGGGCGACAAAGCCCTTTTTTTTGTTATATGCCTTATAGGTCTTTAAGGTTTTTATAAGGCTTATGTCCTTTAAGGTTTTTATAATATTTATGTCCTTTAAGGGTTTGGGCTTATGGGTCTTCAGGGGGTTATAAGCTTTTTACGACCTATCACTTAACCCATAAAAGCCTTATTCCCGTTCTTCATTTCTTAGAAGAACTTGACGTCTTCGCCTTCGATCTCGCTCAGCAGCTGGTTAGCCAGACGGCTAGTGCCGAGACGGAACCACTTGTTGGTGAGCCATTGCTCGCCAAGAACCTCCTTGACGATGGTGTAGTAGGTGATGGCGTCCATGACGCTGTTAATGCCGCCTGCGGGCTTGAAACCGATCTGTATGCCGGTCTCATCATAATATTCCTTGATGGCCTGACACATGACATAAGCAGCCTCGGGGGTGGCAGAGATCTTCTCCTTGCCTGTTGAGGTCTTGATGTAGTCGGCACCTGCATACATCGCCAGGATCGAAGCCTTCTTGATGTTTGAAGCTGTCACCAGGTCGCCTGTCTCAAGGATGACCTTCATGGCCTTGTCGCCACATGTTGCCTTAAGCTCAGAAATCTCCTCGCAGCAACCCTCATAGTCGCCACACAGGAACTTGCCCACGGGCATCACGATGTCTATCTCTGTGGCGCCGTCTTTTATGGCTAGCGCAGTCTCGGCCACCTTAACCTCGATAAGGGCCTGAGAGCTCGGAAAACTGCCTGAAACGCAAGCAATCTCCACTCCGTCTACCTCCAATGTGTCGGCTACGATGCTTGCAAAGCAAGGATAGACGCAGATCGTTGCCACATGGGGCAGGTCAGGATACTGCTCGTCGAAGGCGTTGACACGGTCTGTGAAGGCCATGACGCTGGTGTCGCAGTCGGTGGTCTTGAGGGTGGTGAGCTCGATGCTTCCCATGAGGAATTTCTTCACCTCCATGGTGTCGTTCTGATGCACCTTCTCGGTGATGATCTTGCGCACAGCCTCCTGCACGGCCTTGTCGTCGATGTCGGTGTTATACTTGCTCAGAGCTTCCTCATATTTGCTTTTCTGCTTGGCTTCTGCCTTTGCTTTCTCTTCTTTCAGAAAGTCGTCTTTAATTATTCCCATAGATTCGTTGTTTTTTTTACTTTATTGTTTTCTTTTTCGTTGATATTTCTTTTATGTTTTCTTTTCTGTTGTTTTTTTTGAGGGCCGTATAACGACACCTCATGGTTCATTCTCTCGCCATGCCAGACCTCAAGCAAGCTCGTTTCTGACAGTTCAGCATATCTAAGAAGGCTCCTTTTCATGGTTCCTTCTCTCGCCAAGCCAGACCTCAAGCAAGCTCGTTTCTGACAGTTCAGCATATCTAAAAAGGCTCCTTTTCATGGTTCCTTCTCTCGCCAAGCCAGACCTCAAGCAAGCTCGGTTCTGCCCGTTCAGCTTATCTAAAAAGGCTCCTTTTCATGGTTCCTTCTCTCACCATGCCAGATCTCAAGCAAGCTCGGTTCTGTCCGTTCAGCTTATCTAAAAAGGCTTTATGATGTTGTGCCGTCTATGCTTTTAGCGACCATAAAACCGCTTGGTTAGGTCTCTGCTTTTACAGATTCTTTTCCTTTTTATCGGCGGTCAGTTTAGGGTTGTTCTTATGACGTGTGGCATCGCGTTTTGTTTTCTTTTCTATGCTCTTTTGAAGAGCCTCTGTGAGGTCCACGCCTGTCTGGTTGGCCAAGGCCATGAGAACCCACAGAATGTCAGCCATCTCTTCGGAAGGGTCTTGGTTTTCGCCCTCCTTAAAACTCTGGTCGCCATAGCGGCGTGCCATGACGCGGGCAAGCTCGCCCACCTCTTCTGTGAGGCATGCCATGTTGGTAAGTTCAGAGAAATAGCGCACGCCGTAGGTCTTTATCCATGTGTCCACGGCCTGCTGTGCTTCGCGTATTGTCATTTGTCTTTATTTTTTTGAAAGCCCCACCCCCTCGCCGCTTCGCGGCTCACCCCTCCCCTTAGGGCGGGGAGTGAATGGCTAAGGCTATTGAATTCTTCACTCTTCGTTCTTCACTCTTACCTTATAAAGGCATCTAGCTTGGCTATCGAATTCTTCACTCTTCGTTCTTCACTTTTCCCTTTCAAAGGCGCCAGCCTTTTTGCCTTTATTCACTCTTTGTTCTTAGTGTCCATGCAGATGGTTACGGGGCCGTCGTTAAGCAATTCCACCTTCATGTCGGCACCAAATTCGCCCGTTCCAACGGGCTTGCCCAAGGCAGAAGACAGCTTTGTGCAGAACTCCTCGTAAAGCGGCATTGAGATGTCGTGTGTGGCAGCACGCAACCATGACGGGCGGTTGCCTTTCTTGTAAGAAGCGAAGAGTGTGAACTGGCTAACCACTAAAGCCTCGCCGTCAACATCGATAAGCGAACGGTTCATGACGCCATTTTCGTCGTCGAACACACGCAGAGCTGCCACTTTTCTTACCAACCAGTCTACGTCTTCGCTGCTGTCGCTTGCTTCTACACCTAAGAGAATAAGGAAACCGTTGCCAATCTTCGACTTCACGTTTCCGTCTATTGTCACCGATGCATGGGTGACGCGTTGTATAACTGCTCTCATTATTTTGTGATTGTTTTTTTATTTCGTTGTTTCGCGATTGTTCTGCTGCTTTGCATCGCAATTGTTTTTTTATTTCTTTGCTTTGCGATTGTTTTGCTCGTCGTTTCGCGATTGTTTTGCTTGTCGTTTCGCGATTGTTTATCTTTGCTTTAGGTTTTTCCTGTCTTTTGCAAAGATACGATGTTTTAGGCAATTTTACAAGTCTGCATTCCCTTTTTCTTTGAAATGGGCTTTCAGAATTGCTGCCTTGCTGCTACCCACCACGGCAGCCAACTCGTCGTCAGAGGCTTCGGAAATGCGTTTCACGGTGCGGAAATGGTGGAGGAGAGCCTCTTTTGTCTTTGGTCCAATGCCTCTTATGTCGTCGAGCTCACTATGTAGGGCGTGTTTTGACCGTTTGTCGCGGTGGAAGGTTATGGCGTAACGGTGCACCTCGTCTTGGATGTGGGTGAGGACATGGAACAGCTCGCTGTCGGTTTTCAGACCGATAACCTTCTGTGGAAAGCCGAACAGCAGCTCATTTGTGCGGTGACGGTCATCCTTTGCCAGTCCGGCAATGGGTATTCTCAGATGCAGCTCGTCCTCTATGACCTCGCGCACGACCTCCATCTGTCCCTTTCCACCGTCGGTGATGATGAGGTCGGGCAGGGGAGCGTCCTCTTCGATCATGCGTGAGTAGCGTCGTCTCACCACCTCCTTCATTGAAGCGTAGTCGTCGGGTCCTGTCACCGTCTTGATGTTATATTTGCGGTAGTCTTTTTTCGATGGTTTCATCGCTTTAAACACCACGCATCCTGCCACGGCATCAGTGCCCGATATGTTTGAGTTGTCGAAACACTCGATGGTGTAAGGCATCTTCTCCATGCCGAGCTTCTGTTGCAGTTCCTTCATGAGGCGTGTCTGTTTCTGCTCAGGATTGAGCTTTTCTGCCTGTTTTAACCGGTCAAACTTATATTGGCGGCAGTTCATCTCCGACAGTTCGAGCAGGTGCTTCTTGTCGCCTCGTTGTGGCACGAAGAACACGGCATCTTTGAGGTGCCACTCCATCTCGAAGGGCACGACAATTTCTTTTGCTTCGCTTTTAAACCTCTCGCGAATTTCGGGTATGGCGGTGATGAGCAGTTCTTCGTCGGTCTCATCGAGCTTGCGCTTATATTCGAACGTGAAACTTTGGTTCACGGCACCGTTGCGGACGTGCATGAAATTGATGAAAGCGTGTGAGCGTGTGTCGTCGTCGGCAATGGTGAACACGTCGATGTCGGTTATTGTGTGGCTCACCACCTCGCTCTTGGAGCAGTAGCTCTCGATGAGAAGGTACTTTTGTTTCACTCTCTCCGCCGCCTCAAACTCCAGGTTTTCTGCCAACAGCTGCATGTTCTTATAGAGCATGTCGCTCAGTTGGCGTGTGTTTCCTTTCAGGATCTCGCGTGCCTGTCGCATGTTCTCCGCATATTCTTCATAGCTCTGTTTTCCGATACACGGGCCGAGACAGTTGTGTATGTGATATTCGAGGCACGGTTTGAACGCACCCCGTTCCACCGATTCGCGTGTGAGAAGCAGACGGCATGTGCGCGGCTTGTAGAGTTTTTTTATAAGTTCGAGCACGGCATACATGCTCGCCGTGTTGCTGTAAGGGCCGAAGAAGGTGCCAAACTTTTTGTTTATGTGCCGCGTCTTGAAGATGCGCGGATAATACTCGTTCGTTACGCAGATGCTGGGGTAGGTCTTTCCGTCTTTCAGAAGAACGTTGTAGCGGGGATTATATTTTTTTATGAGACTGTTCTCAAGAAGCAGAGCATCTTCCTCGCTGTTCACGACCGTATAGCTGATGTCCCAAATCTTCGACACCAGTACCTTTGTCTTGTAGCGGTCCACCTCTTTGTGGAAGTAGGACGACACACGGCGCTTGAGGTTCTTTGCCTTGCCCACATATATTATCGTGTGGCTCTCGTCATAGTATTGATAGCTGCCGGGCTTCTCCGGCATGTTCAGCACAATGTTCTTCAAACGGGCGAGGCGCTTTTCATTTTCTTCTTTAGTCATACAGCGTAACTTGTTGAGAAAGGGGTTGTTGTGAAGTTAATGTTTCATGTGGAACATTAAAGTAAAACTTTACGGGGCGTGTCTCTTCTTAAAAGATAGAGGGCGAACTGTCTGTCCGCCCTCTGCTTGTGTGTTATGACTTTTCGTTCGCTTAAATTTTGATAAGCGATGTTATCTCGATGTCTTCGTCAAAACCTTCGCGTCCGTTAAGACCCTCGTTCACGAGCTCGATGATGAAGTTGCAGTAGACCTTCTTCGGGTGGAATTTCTTTACGAGGTTGCAAGCAGCCTTCATGGTGCCTCCTGTGGCGAGCAGGTCGTCGTGGAGGAGGATGATGTCGTTCTCGTCGATGGCATCGCGGTGGATCTCGATGGTGTCCTTGCCATACTCCTTAGCGTAGCTCTCCTGTACGGTGTCGCAAGGCAGCTTGCCCGGCTTGCGGCAGAGAACGACGCCGGCACCAAGCTCCAGGGCGAGTGCCGATGACATGACAAATCCGCGCGACTCGATGCCCACGATCTTTGTGATGCCCTTGCCTTTGTAGAGCTCGTACATCTCGCGGTTGATCTCCTTGAGACACTCCGGACTCTTAAAGAGAGTTGTTACGTCGCGGAAGTTGACACCTTTCTTCGGCCAGTCAGGAATGCAGCGAAGATTTTTTAATAACAGTTCGTTGTTTTCTTTCATTGTTTATTGTTGTTGTTGATTGTTTGACTTGTTGGGGTGAGGACCTTGTTGTGGTGAGGGCCTTGTTGTGGTGAGGGTCTTTTTGTGGGAGGGTCTTTTTGTGGTGAGGACCTTGTTGTGGTGAGGGTCTTTTTGTGGCGAGGATCTTTTTGTGGTGAAGATCTTGTTGTGGTGAGAATCTTGTTGTGGTGGGATGGAGTGGTAATGACAATTCTTCACTCTTCACTCTTCATTCTTCACTTTCCTCATCTGTGCATCAAGACCAGCAGGACGTTGATGTCGCTGGGCGATACGCCGGGTATGCGGCTTGCTTGCGCGAGAGTTTCGGGGTTTATGGCGGTGAGCTTCTGTCTGCCCTCGGTTGAGATCTCCTTGATGTCGTTATAGACAAAATGGTCTTTTATGCGGATGGTCTCAAGACGGTGCATCTTGTCAGCGATGTGACGCTCACGCTCGATGTAGCCCTTATATTTTATTCCGATCTCCGTAGCCTCCACAATCTCGTCGATGCGGTTCGGCGACATCATGACCTGCTCCTTCAGAGAAGGCACAATGTCGGCGAGAAGCTGAAGCGTCACCTGCGGACGCGCTATGAGATCCGCAATCTTGGCGCTGCCGTTCAGCGGCGAGGTGCCTATCTGTTCGAGAGCGGCGTTCACGTCGGCAGGTTTCACCGATGTGTTGGCGCAGAACGTCGTCAGGCGACTGATGTTCTCCTTCTTCTGCAACCACCAGTCGTAACGTTCGCGCGTTGCTAGGCCGAGGTTGTAAGACAGTTCCGTCAGTCGGGCGTCGGCGTCGTCCTGTCTTAGCAAGATGCGGTATTCTGCGCGAGAGGTGAACATGCGGTATGGCTCGTCCACACCCTTAGTCGTGAGGTCGTCGATGAGCACGCCTATATAACTCTCGTCGCGTTTCATGACCAGAGGGTCGCTGCCAGAGCAGAGTAGGGCGGCGTTTATGCCCGCCACCGTGCCTTGGCCTCCTGCCTCCTCATAGCCCGTGGTGCCGTTGACCTGTCCTGCAAAGAACAGGCCGCCGACCAGTTTCGATTCAAGGGAAGGCTTCAGCTGCGTCGGGTCGAAATAGTCATATTCTATAGCGTAGCCCGGTCTGTAGATTTTAGCGTCGCGCAGAGCCGGGATCTTGTGCAGCGCGTCGAGCTGCACATCCATGGGCATGGACGAAGAGAATCCGTTAAGATACATCTCGTTCGTATTCTCGCCCTCGGGCTCCAGGAAGAGCGGGTGCTGCTGCCGGTCAGGAAACGTCGTGAGCTTTGTCTCTATCGACGGACAGTAGCGCGGTCCCGTGCTCTGGATCTGTCCGTTGTAGAGTGGGGAGTCGGCAATGGCAGCCATCAGCGTGGCATGCACCTCGGGGTTGGTGTAGCATGTCCAGCAGGGCAGCTGTTGCAGCGGCCGTCCCTCGCCCATGAAACTGAACCTGTGGAAATCGTTCTCGCCGTCCTGCCGTTCCATGTCTTCAAAATGGACCGAGCGGCGGTCTATGCGCACCGGCGTGCCCGTCTTCATGCGTTGGGCTGTTATGCCGTGACGTGTGATGCTCTCCGTGAGGTTGTGCACGGCAGGCTCGGCACACCGTCCGCCCTCCACCTTGCGATGCCCCACATGCATCAGTCCGTTGAGAAACGTTCCCGCCGTTATGATGGTGCATCTGGCGTGAAACTCCACGCCCCACACCGTCTTCACGCCCGTGGCGACACCGTCCTTCACGACAATCTCGTCGGCTTGGTCTTGCCACACGTCAAGGTTGGGTGTGTTGTCCAAAACTGTGCGCCACTGCCATATAAACTTTCCGCGGTCACACTGTGCTCTTGGGCTCCACACCGCCGGTCCTTTGCCTCTGTTGAGCATGCGAAACTGAATGGCTGTGGCATCGGTCACGAGGCCCATCTGTCCTCCCAGCGCATCGATCTCGCGCACTATCTGTCCTTTGGCAATTCCGCCCACGGCGGGGTTGCAGCTCATCTGTCCAATCTTGTTCATGTCCATAGTGATGAGGCACGTTTTAGCGCCCATGTTGGCGGCTGCCGTAGCGGCCTCACAGCCTGCGTGTCCACCTCCTATGACAATGACGTCGTAAAAGAAATTCATTATGCAATTTTTATTTTTGGCAAAATTAAGAATAAAAATTGATTTTTGCCTATATTTGCTTTGTTTTATCATTAAAATATAGTATTTTTGCATTCTGAAACGGGCTGTCTTATACCTATTATAAGGTATTGCTCAGGCTTGAGGTGCATCTTATATAAGACAAAGCGTGTTCTTAAGATGTTGCCCACACACGGTGACCGTGCGGTCGCCCCCACATCCCCTCCGGATAAACATTCTAACATTAAATAATTAAATTTCAATCATTTATGTGGTTAATCAATTCAACTATCGGTAGAAAAGTTGTGATGTCTGTAACTGGCGTTGCGCTTATTCTATTCTTGACATTCCACATGTCAATGAACGTTGTAGCCCTGTTCTCAGGCAAAGCTTACAACATGATTTGTGGAGCCCTCGGCGCCCACTGGTATGCCGTAGTAGCAACTCTTGGACTGGCTGCTTTGGCCGTGCTCCACATCGTTTACGCTTTCTGGCTGACGATGCAGAACCGTGCCGCCCGTGGTTCAGAGCGCTATGCCGTTGTGGCAAAGCCCGCAGGCGTAGAGTGGGCATCTCAGAACATGCTCGTTCTGGGCATCATCGTTCTCGTTGGCCTTCTGCTCCACTTCTGGAACTTCTGGTACAACATGATGTTTGCCGAGCTCGTAGGCTTTGAGGGAGTGTGCGCACCTGCTGACGGCTATGGCTGGATCCAGCAAACCTTCAGCAACCCCGTGTTCGTTGTTCTCTACATCGTGTGGCTCGTAGCTCTGTGGTTCCACCTCACCCACGGCTTCTGGAGCGCCATGCAGACCTTTGGCTGGAACGGCAAGGTTTGGTTCAACCGTTGGAAGGTTATCAGCCAGGTTTATTCAACCCTGCTGGTCCTCGGCTTCCTCGTGGTAGTAGTAGTGTTTGCAGCAAAGAACCTTTGCGGCTGCTGCTAATTAAAACATCAACAATCAAAAATCATAATTCAACATTATGGCTAAGACAATTAATTCAAGAATCCCTGAAGGCCCCGTGGCCGAGAAGTGGACCAACTATAAAGCTCACCAGCGTCTGGTGAACCCCAAGAACAAACTGAAGCTCGACGTCATCGTTGTAGGTACAGGTCTGGCAGGTGCCTCTGCAGCAGCCAGCCTCGGCGAGATGGGTTTCCATGTGCTTAACTTCTGCATCCAGGACTCTCCCCGTCGTGCTCACTCTATCGCAGCTCAGGGTGGTATCAACGCCGCCAAGAACTATCAGAACGACGGCGACTCTGTTTACCGTCTGTTCTATGACACCGTGAAGGGTGGCGACTACCGTGCCCGTGAGGCTAACGTTTACCGCCTCGCTGAGGTGTCTAACGACATTATCGACCAGTGTGTTGCCCAGGGTGTGCCTTTCGCACGCGAGTATGGCGGCATGCTTGCCAACCGTTCGTTCGGTGGCGCACAGGTGAGCCGTACCTTCTACGCTAAGGGTCAGACCGGCCAGCAGCTGCTCCTCGGTGCTTACTCAGCACTCTCAAAGCAGGTCAACACAGGCCGCGTAAGCCTCTACACACGCTACGAGATGGAAGACGTAGTAATCGTTGACGGACGTGCTCGCGGTATTATCGCCAAGAACCTCATTACAGGCAAGCTCGAGCGCTTCTCTGCAAACGCCGTGGTAATCGCTACTGGTGGTTATGGCAACACATACTTCCTCTCTACCAACGCTATGGGTTGCAACTGTACTGCAGCCATCCAGTGCTACCGCAAGGGTGCATACTTCGCAAACCCCTGCTACGTTCAGATTCACCCGACATGTATCCCCGTTCATGGCGACAAGCAGTCGAAGCTTACCCTTATGTCAGAGTCGCTTCGTAACGACGGCCGCATCTGGGTTCCCAAGAACATCGAAGACGCCAAGGCCCTGCAGGCTGGCACCAAGAAGGGTTCAGACATTCCTGAGGAAGACCGCGACTACTATCTGGAGCGCCGCTATCCCGCCTTCGGTAACCTCGTTCCCCGTGACGTGGCTTCTCGCGCCGCTAAGGAGCGTTGCGACAAGGGCTTCGGCGTGAACAACACGGGTCTGGCTGTGTTCCTCGACTTCTCTGAGTCGATCAACCGCCTCGGCATCGACGTTATCCGTCAGCGCTACGGCAACCTCTTCGACATGTACGAGGAGATCACCGACGTTAACCCCGGCGAGAAGGCCAACGAGATCAACGGCGTGGCTTACTACAACCCGATGATGATCTACCCCGCTATCCACTACACAATGGGTGGCATCTGGGTCGATTATGAGCTGATGACCTCTATCACAGGTCTGTTCGCCATCGGCGAGTGCAACTTCTCTGACCACGGTGCAAACCGTCTGGGTGCTTCTGCTCTTATGCAGGGTCTGGCCGACGGCTACTTCGTGCTGCCCTACACCATCCAGAACTACCTCGCCGACCAGGCTATCTGGCCCCACATCCCCACCGACCGTCCCGAGTTTGATGAGGCCGAGAAGGGTGTACAGGCTGAGATTGACCGCCTGATGGGCATCCATGGCAAGCGCTCTGTCGACTCTATCCACAAGGAGCTCGGCCACATCATGTGGGAGCACGTTGGTATGGGCCGCACAAAAGAGGGTCTGGAAGAGGGCATCAAGCTCATCCAGAAGATCCGCAAGGAGTTCAACACCAACCTCTTCATCCCTGGATCGAAAGAGGGTCTGAACGTGGAGCTCGACAAGGCTATCCACCTGCGCGACTTCATCACCATGGGCGAGCTGATCGCTTACGACGCTCTCTCTCGTAACGAGTCGTGTGGTGGCCACTTCCGTGAGGAGCACCAGACTCCCGAGGGCGAGGCACAGCGTGATGACGAGAACTACTTCTATGTTGGCTGCTGGGAGTACCAGGGCAACGACGAGACCGCTCCTGAGCTCATCAAGGAGCCGCTCGAGTATGAGGCAATCAAGGTACAAACTCGTAACTATAAGAACTAGTTTTCTTTTTAGTTGACAACTTAAAAAAAGATTAAGACAATGGCAAACATATCATTCACACTGAAGGTGTGGCGTCAGAATGGTCCTCAGGCAGAGGGTCATTTCGACACATTTGAAATGAAGGATATCCCCACCGATACTTCCTTCCTCGAAATGCTCGACATCCTGAACGAGCAGCTCATCGAGAGCGGCAAAGAGCCGTTCGTTTTCGACCACGACTGTCGCGAGGGTATCTGCGGCATGTGTTCGCTCTACATCAACGGACATCCCCACGGTCCTAACCAGGGCGCAACCACTTGCCAGCTCTACATGCGTAAGTTCAAGGACGGCGACGTGATCACCGTAGAGCCTTGGCGCTCTGCTGCCTTCCCCATCATCAAAGACTGTATGGTGGACCGCTCTGCCTTCGACAAGATCATGCAGGCAGGTGGCTATGTGAGCGTTCGCACAGGTCAGCCCCAGGACGCCAACGCCATCCTTATCCCCAAGGAGGATGCTGACGAGGCAATGGACTGCGCTACATGTATCGGCTGCGGTTGCTGCGTAGCTGCATGTAAGAACGGTTCTGCCATGCTCTTCGTAAGCTCTAAGGTGAGCCAGCTCGCACTCCTGCCCCAGGGTCGTCCCGAGGCAGCAAAGCGTGCCAAGGCCATGATCGCCAAGATGGAAGAGCTGGGCTTCGGCAACTGCACCAACACCCGCGCTTGCGAGGCTGAGTGCCCGAAGAACGAGTCAATCGCCAACATCGCCCGCCTGAACCGCGAGTTCATCAAGGCTAAGTTGGCCGACTAATTCTCTGCCACAGAGACCTTATTGGCAAGACGCTTGCATAAGCAAGACACGTCTTCCTGATAAATAAAACAAGCGGATGCGTCGCACTATAGATGTGCCTCGCATCCGCTTTTTTCGTGTCAAAAAGCAGTCAATTGACATAAATCAAACGTTTACACGCGTTTTTCTGCATAAAAATGAAGAAAAAACAACAACGTATCAGGAAATTCTCTATCTTTGTAGAGGAAAGACAGGTTCTGCCTATTCGAACCTTTCAACACAAAACAACAAAACGAAAACAACGCAACGAAATCAACAAATAAAAACAACACAACAAAAACAACGCAATAACAACCAGAACGAGAATCATAAATCCAATTATCAACTTTAAAACCAATATCTTATGAAGAAAAATCTACTCCACATTTTCATGGCCACGTTCTGCATGATGCTCATGGCCATAACCGCACAGGCGCAATGCTACATCCTTGGTAGCGACAACAAATGGCAGACCAACGTGGCCAGCGCAGAGCTTCAGGCAACGGGCACGGATGGCGTGTATGAAGGTGAGGTGGCGTTCACAAACGGCGCTCAATATTTCACCATTGTTACCAAGCTCACGGAAGCCGAGGACGACTGGGCTGGCTTGCTGCCCTATCGCTACGGTCCCGCTACAAACAACAACCTGCTCACGGTCAACACGCCCATGGCCATTTATCCGCAGAGAGATGCTTCGTTCATGGTGCCCACAGCAAACGGCACATACCGCATTCGTGTCGACTTCAACAACAGCAAGGTCACCCTTCTCGGCAATTTCCCCACACAGGTTTATCTCATTGGGTCAAAAGGCGAGTTCCTGCCTAATGTGGCGTCTGAAACTATCGCCATGTCAGAGACCGATGGCGTGTATAAGGCAACCGTAAACTTTGAAAGTCTCTATTTCTCTGTCCTGACACAGCTCGGCGCAACAGATGACGACTGGACAGGCATCGAGCCTTACCGCTATGGTGGCGGCGCTGTCAAGATTAACCGCGAAAACAATCTCACCCTCACAGACGAGGCGTTCAGCATCACCGAGACAGGAACTTACGATGTGACCATCGACCTGCGCAACATGACCGTCATGCTCTACAGCGCAACCTACGTTCCAGAATATCCCGATGCTATCTATCTTCACGGCCTTGACGGAACCATTGCTGCCGACAAGGGCGAAGCCATCGAATGGGACGAGGTTGAGGGCGTTTACACCGGATGGGTACATTTCCGCTCAAACCAGTTTAACATCTCTACAGCGCTCGCTTCAACGCCCGACGGCTGGGAGGAGATCGGCGACAAGCGCATAGGTGCCGCCACAGCCACATGCAACGTGGAGACCAACCTCACGGTGAACCTCAAGAAGGGCGAATGGACCAACTTCTTCGTTGACGCATCGGAAGAGAATTCTCTCTATGTGTGCATGACTCTTGACCTGCGCAACAACCGCATGACCATCTACGGCAACGACGAAAACTACCCCACAGGCTATCCCAAGGAGCTGTATCTGCTCGGCAACGACGGCGCATGGCTCTTCAAGATACCCACAGGCGTGCTCTCTGCCACCGCAGAAGGCAAATATGAGGGCGACATAACCTTCACCTCCGACGAGGGCCTGTTCGCTATCCTACAACGCCTCGGCATGAACTGGGATTTTGTCAACGCCAAGCGTCTCGCCCCCTATTCTGACGGCGATTGGGCAAATCTCAACGAGGACATCCCCTTCTTCACAACCAACAATCCCGGTGCATGGGCGTTCCAAGGCCCTGCCGGCACCTACGCAATAAGCGTGGACCTCACAACCAAGGTTATCCGCATAACGGAGAAAGCTCCTTCAGCCATCACCGCTCCTATGGCAGCCCCCACAGCCAAGAGCTATTTCTATGACCTCAACGGCCGCTATCTCGGCACAAAGGCACCGCAGAAGGGCATAGCCGTGGTTAAGGGCAAGAAGATTGCGTTCTAAAGGCATAAGAATAATGTTTTCAAAGGCATATTGACCCCGTAGGAAGACTTTTTCTGTGTAACATTGGGCTGGGTGTGCATAATTTTATTAATTTTGTAACGAAAAAAACATAAAATAAATGCACATCTCGTACACATCTCTTAAGTTTGCAACCTCGCTGCTTGTCCTTGCCACAGCGGTTCCGACAAGCATGTGGGGGCAGACGGTTCATGCCGATACCATACATGCCGACAGCGTGTCTGCCGACAGCATTTCTGCCGACAGCGCTCGCAACACGCCGCGTTACACCAACATAGGCATAAGCACCAGTAGCACAACGGCCGACGGTCACCGCGTGAAGACCTTCAACCTCGGACTGCTGGCTGCCGCCGACACGCTCAGTGGCTTTCAGCTCTCGCTCATCAGCGGTGCGGGCAAGATGTGTGGTGTGCAGACGGGTGCCGTGCAGACCGTGGCGCGTGAGATGAAAGGTGTGCAACTGTCAGCATTGAACAACATTGCGGGCAACAACATGCGCGGCTTGCAGCTTGGCGGCGTGAGCAACATGGCAGGAAGCGTGGAGCGCGGCCTGCAGGTGTCGCCGCTGCTCAACCTCTCCACGGGCGTCATGCGCGGCTTGCAGATAGGCTCTTACAACTATGCCGACTCGCTGCGCGGCGTGCAGCTCGGCGTCATAAACATTGCCGTGACCCATCCGCGCGGCGTGCAGATGGGGCTTGTCAACTATACCGCCGACACGGGCGGACGAAAGATCGGTCTTGTAAACATCAACCCCTCTACACGCATCGACATCCTTGCCTTCGGCGGCAACACGTCGAAGCTCAACGCTGCCGTGCGCTTCTCCAACCGCTCGATCTACAGCATGCTCGGCGTGGGAACCCATTATATGGGCTTGGACAAGAAGTTTTCGGGTGCCCTGTCCTACCGCCTCGGACAGTATGTGTGGCTCACGCCCCACTGGATGCTTGGCGCCGACCTCGGCTTCAGTCATATAGAGACCTTTGCCGAGCGCTCGTCAGACCGTCCGCACCGTCTCTATTCGCTACAGGCGCATCTCAACACCGAGTGGCGTTTCTGCAAGTCGGTGGGCGCGTTCGCCTCTGTGGGCTACGGAAACACGCGCCATTATGGCTCTGGCCGCCTCTATGAGGAGAAACTCATCTTGCAGGCAGGTCTCGCCTTTACCTGGCCCCGTGCCACGCAACAGCCGTTCACCTTGCGCCGTTCTGTCCTTGACGACGCCCTCTCTCAGGGCGACCCTTACACGCTGTCTGCCGATTCGTGCTTCGCTCTTGCCCCTCGTCGCCGTCCGTGGCTCGCAGCTGTTGAGGCGGCGGGCATAAACGCCTTGGTGTTCAGCTACGACCGCTGGATCGCCAACGCCTCCTATTCGCGCATATCGCTCCACAGCATACGCCACAACTTCAAGACGGGCTTTGTGTGGGACAACGACCCCTTCTCCACAAACCTCTTCGCCCATCCCTACCACGGCAACCTCTATTTCAACTCGGCGCGTAGCAACGGCATGTCCTTCTGGCAGTCGGTGCCTTATGCCGTATGTGGCAGTTTGATGTGGGAGTTTTTGGGCGAGAACGAGCCGCCGGCCATCAACGATGTGTTTGCCACAGCCCTCGGCGGAACGTGCATCGGCGAGATGACGAACCGTGTGTCGCATCTGTTTCTCGACGACAGCAAGCGCGGCATGTCGCGCTTCGTGCGCGAGGCGCTGGCCTTTGCCGTGAACCCCATTCAGGGCTTTAACCGCATTGTCAGGGGCGAGGCCTGGAGGGTGCGCTCATCACATAACCTCTACCACGACTATCAGTCCGTTCCCGTGCGCTTCACCCTGGGCGTCGGCACACGCTATCTTGCCGACGACGGCGCACTGTTCCGCGGCGAGATGGCCCCTTGTCTGGAGCTTGGCATGGAATATGGCGACGCATACAACGAGCGCACAAACCGCCCGTATGACTATTTCACGGCGCATCTCGACATCGGCCTCACCTCTAACCAACCCACCATGTCGGGCGCACACCTCTTGGGCCGTCTGTGGGCAGCCCCCGTCTATGTGGGCCGGTCCGTGGAGGCACGCTTCGGCATATTCCAACATTTCAACTATTTCGATTCAAAGGAGGTGAAAGACGGGTCTGGCACCGTGCCTTACCGCATCTCCGAGGCTGTGGGCCTGGGTCCCGGTATCATGGCGCGGTTTGAGCCGCAAGGCAGTCTGGAGAGTGTGGAGCAGAGCGTCTACGCCAGTGTGATAGTGCTTGGAGGCTCGAAGAGCGACTATTATAACGTGATCGACCGCGACTATAACATGGGCAGCGGCTACAGCATGAAGACGCGCACAAGGGTGCTCTTCCGCCGCGCCGGCTTCTTCGCCCTCAACTTCGACTATTATCGCATCTTCACATGGAAGGGCATTGAGAATATTGACACCTCCGACCGCGAGCCGCTCTACTATAACGTGCAGGGCGACAAGAGCAACGCTGAGCTGGTGGTGCTCAACCCCGTGTTCTTCTTTAACGTCTCTCGCCACTGTGGTGTGGAGCTTGCCACCAACTATTATCTTCGCCACACCCGCTATGTCTACCATGACGACGTGCGTGCCAACACCTTCGATTTTAAGGTGGGGGTGAAATGGGTGATTTAAAGGTAAAAAGGTAAAAAGGTAAAAAGGTAAAAAGGTAAAAAAGGGGCTTTGCCCCTTAAAGATTAATCTATGGCTTGCTCTTATGGGTCTAAGCCATATTAGCCTTTCCCAACGGCGTTAGCCTTTTTTTTACCTTTTTATCTTTTTACTTTTTTACCTTTATAAGAGCCAAAAGATGCCCTCAGGCCCTTCGTTGAACAACAGGTCGAGGACGCTGAGGTTGGGAAGGAAACCATGACGCTGAGCACGAACCTGATAATAAGGACGAGCCTCAAACTCGGCATCAGGCAACGGATGCTTGGGACGTATGGCATCGCGATAATCTACAAATAATGAGCATGCCGATGAAGAACCTAAGCTCTCAGCGGCTCCATTTAAGCCATTAACAGCTCCTTCAAAGCTTTCATCGGCTCCGTCTAAGCCCTTAACAGCTCCTCCAAAGCTCTCAACGTCTCCGTCTAAACCCTTAGCTCCTCCAAAGCTTCCATCGGCTCCGTCTAAGCCTTTAACAGCTCCTCCAAAGCTTTCAGCGGCTCCGTCTAAGCCTTTAACAGCTCCTCCAAAGCTTTCAGCGGCTCCATTTAAGCCTTTATTAGCTTCTTCAAAGCCCGCGGCGGCTCCACTTAAGCTTCCGCTACCGCAGATGGTCTCATCGGCATCTATATAATGGTCAGAGAGTGTCAGGTCGGGACGCACGTCAAGCAGGGAGCAGAGGGTGTGGGTGATGTCGAGGTTGAAGTCGAGGAGATATTTCCAGCGATGCTCCTCAAAGAAGGGTCTTATGTCGTCGGCATAATATTCGAAGAAAGGGGTCTCGCCATACGCCGACACGAGAGCCTGCCAGTGGAGATGACGCCAGTTGCCGTGGTCGGAGATGCGTATGTCGCGCATGGCACATTTCATGCCGTCATAACGCTCTATAGGCACGGTGAGGGTCTGCGGACCATTGGCCGAGGCAATGACGCAACGGTTGCGGTAGGTCTGCTTGACAAAGTTGTCGTGCTGCTCTATGATGCAACGGTGACGGTTGAGCTTCTGATACCATTGAACGGGGCCGAAATAGGTGGTGGAAAGTAAAGCCCCTCCCCCTCGCCGCGCTTCGCGCGGCTCACCCCTCCCCTTATGGAGGGGAGTGATATGCTTGGGCTGGTCGGTTCTTTTTGCTTGAGAAAGGGATTTTATTTCGGTTTCGCTAACTTCTTTTACCTTGTAACCTTCTTTCATCTCGTTACCTTCTTTTATCTTGTTACCTTTTATAGCCTCGCTTCTTTTTTCAGCCTCTCTGCCTTTTGTAACCTCTATCTCTTTTTCAGCTTCGCTACCTTCCTTCACCTTGTAACCTTCTTTCATCTCGTTACCTTTTATAGCCTCGCTTCTTTTTTCAGCCTCTCTGCCTTTTTCAACCTCTCTCTCTTTTTCAGCTTCGCTACCTTCTTTCACCTCGCTACCTTCTTTCATCTCATTACCTTTTTCAGCCTCGCTTCTTTTTTCAGCCTCTCTGCCTTTTGCAGCCTCTCTCTTTTTTGAAGCTTCGCAAGCTTTAAAATCTTCACCGCCTGTTGGGGTGTGGTCTTTCGAATCGGAGGTAAAATCGGGAGATTTGGAGGAGAAAAAATGGGGGGAGTTATTTGACATTTTGCTAAGTTTTATGTTAATTTTCTGACACTAATTGTTAACGGTTCTTAAAAACCACCCTGGTTTGTCATATGGGCTTAATGAGGCCCTCAAATGGGCTTAATGAGGACGTCAAAGAGGCTTAATGGGAACGCCATTAAGCCTCTTTCAAAGTGTCATTAAGGCACCCTTTTTTCTTACTATTTGATTTTACCTTTTTTCGAGGTTTTGAACCCGCTTTTTTAAGGTTTTAGAATCTTTCTTTCAAGATTGCAAAAGTCCCTTTTTTCAAGATTGCAAAGCTTCTCCTGCAAGGTTTCAAAGCTTCTCTTTCAAGGTTTCAAAGCTTCTCTTTCAAGGTTTCAAAGCCCCTCTTTAAAAGATAAAAAACAGCTGAACCTTATTTTATGTTGTCCACGAACCTGAAGAGACGGTTCCAGCGAATGCCGGAGAAGCCGTTGTGGTCGGGGTCGTGGCTCCACCAGATGAAGATCGGCTTGCCCACGATGTGGTCCTCGGGCACGAAGCCCCAGTAGCGCGAGTCGAGCGAGTTGTGGCGGTTGTCGCCCATCATCCAGTAATAGTCCATCTTGAATGTGTAGCTTGTTGCGGGTTTGCCGTTGATGAATATCTTTCCGCCGCGCACCTGAAGGTCGTTGCCCTCATAGACCTTTATCGGCCGCTCATAGATGGCAATGTTGTTCATGTCGAGCTTCACGGTGGCGCCCTTCTTCGGGATCCATACAGGTCCATAGTTGTCGCGTGTCCATCCCTTGTTGCCGTTGAGCGGATAGATGTCCCATGTTGTCGGGTCCTCAACCATGGTCACGCTCTCCACGAGGTCCTTGCGGCTTCGCAGCGCCCTTGCCGAGGCGTGTGTGAGCGGCAGGTATCCCTGCTGGTTGAGCGACATGATGTCTTCCTGCGATAGGCCCAGCTCGTCGATAAGCTCCGATGGCAGCTGTCCGCGCAGCTTCACATAGTAGGCATACTGCACGTTGTCGGGTTCCTTGTTGGCCTTGCCGTCGAGATAGACGGTGCGGTTCTTTATCTGCAACGTCTGTCCGGGCAGTCCCACGCAGCGCTTCACATAGTTTTCGCGGCGGTCGACGGGGCGCGAAATGACCTCGCCATATTCGAGCTGGTTGTCGTTTATGATCTTGCGTCCGAGCGCATAGATAGAAGCGAAGAAGTTGCGCTGCTGCTGAGGCGTCATGTTGGCGAAGTCGGGGTTCTGTCCGTTATGGTGCTCAATCCAGTTGCTCTCGCCAATGCCGTAAGCCAGGCGGTAGAAATCTTGCGCCTGATACTGTGGTGCCGAGCAGAGCGAGTCGCCGGCGGGATAGTTGAACACCACGATGTCGTTGAGCTGCACCTGTCCCAAGCCCTTTGCGCGTTCGTAGGGCCACTGCGGCCACTCAATGTACGAGCGACACTCGAACACCGGCAGCGTGTGCTGCGTGAGGGGCAGCGTGAGCGGTGTCTGCGGCTTGCGTGGTCCGTAGCTCACCTTCGACACGAAGAGATAGTCGCCTGTGAGCAGCGATTTCTCCAGCGACGACGATGGTATGACATAGTTCTGGAAGAAGAACAGGTTAATGAAATAGACCGCCACGAGGGCGAACACCAGAGCGTCGACCCATGACATGACGAAACGGGTCACGCCTTCCGAGTCGCGCCACCACTGCCATTTAATTTTCTTTGTGATGTAGACGTCGAAGATGAACGGCACCACCACGAGTCCCAGCCAGCTCTTCAGCCACAGCAGGATGAGGAGGTAGATCGCCAGGACCACTATAAACTTAGCCCACTGCTTTCGTGGGTCAAGACTTGCTTTTTCTTTGTCAATCATAAAATTATTTTCCACACCATCCGCACCCTCTGCTCCTCGCCCGCCGATGATTAATGGATTTTTTTCTTTGTTGTTAATATTCGCTTTCAGAATATGCTTTTTTCAAGACACCTCTCAAGAAGAAAGGCCATTCTCTCCCCGCTCTCGCTCGACCTTTGGTTGTTATGCCAAGGCAATAAGATGAAAGATTGAAGCAAGAACATGAGAAGAAAGTTTTCAAGCCCCAAGGCCATTCACTCCCCTCCCTAAGGGGAGGGGTGAGCCGCGCTTTGCGCGGCGAGGGGGAGGGGCTAAAACTTAAACATATCCCCGATAGTCAGCAATCCCTCATGTTCCTTTGTAAACTCGGCAGCGAGCACAGCTCCCAGGGCGAAACCCTTGCGCGAGTGAGCGTCGTGCGTGATCGTTATGCAGTCGGCCTCAGAGTTGTAGATAATGCTGTGAATGCCAGGCACCTCGTCGCGGCGTATGCTCTCGATGGGCAGCTCGGCGGGTTCACACACATTTGTTCCCTCCACGGTGCCGTCGGCCAGATGCTGCTCTCCCTTGACCCATGCGGTCTTGCGGTCGAGGTCGTTGACGATCTCCTCTGCCAGCGTTATGGCTGTGCCTGAGGGAGCATCGAGCTTATGCACATGGTGTGTCTCCTCCATGCGCACGTCATACTGTGGGAAGCCGTTCATGATCTTTGCCAGATAGCGGTTCACGGCAGAGAAGATGGCCACGCCGATGCTGAAGTTTGACGCCCAGAACAGCGTCTTGTCCTCCTCCGAGCACATGCGGCGCACGTCGGCCTCATGCTCTTTCATCCATCCTGTAGAGCCGCTCACCACCTTCACGCCAGCCTTGAACGCCTTGAGATAGTTGCCATAGGCAGCTGTGGGTGAGGTAAACTCTATCGCCACGTCGGCCGAAGCGAAGGCCTCCGACTCGAAGTCGGCCTGGTTGTCTACATCAATGATGCTCACGATGTTGTGGCCACGTTCGCGGGCGATCTGTTCGATCATGTGGCCCATCTTGCCGTAGCCAATAAGTGCTATATTCATCTTGTGTAAAAAGTTTTGTTGTTTTTTTCTTTGTTTTTGTTTTCTTTTCTTGTGTCGTTGGGGCATCGACCTTGCAAAGTTAATAAAAAAACGTTGTGTCACAGACCATTCTCTATTAATTTTGCTTAATCGGCCCCTTTGTTTTGCCCTGTGCGCTCCCCTGTGCGCTCCCCTGTGCGCCCCATAGTGCTCATTTTCATGCTGTTTTGTTCCATTTGTGAAAATTATTGGCCATAATCAGACAAGAGAGGTTCTTTATATAAGGTGTAAACAATCTTTTTGCCCAAAACTTTTGGTTGTGAGATGTTTTTGCGTTAACTTTGCATGCGGTTAATCAGAATTAATCAGAGAAAAAGTGACAGACGGATGTCTCACTACAACAGGGCGCACATATTTTTTTGTTGCGCCAAAGAAGAATTGTTTTTTTTAACTAAAAGAAAATTAATTGGTTTTGATGAAAGGAAAATTTTTGGCCCTTGCCATGATGTGCCTATCTACAACGCTCACATCGTGTTTCAAGGACGAGCCGCTCAACGCTGAGTGTGACATTGAGCAGGCATACATCCATGTAGACAACCCCGAAGCAATGTTTTTCAGCAAGAACGACACGCTGCAAAAGGTGCTTTACACAGAAAACGAGATCAACTTTAACGTGCGAAGAGGCACCGACCTGTCTGCGCTCGCACCACGTTTCGTGATAACCGAGGGGGCTACCATTCAGCCGGAAAACGGCTCGACACACGACTTCACAAACGGCCCCGTGGCTTACACCGTGACATCGGAAGACAGACAGTGGACACGAACATACAACGTCAAGTTTAACATCGTGACACGCACCTTCACCGACTCGCTGCGCTACGATTTTAACGATTATGCTCTGGACGAGAAATCAAATAAATATTACGAGTGGACAGAGACAACGGCTGACGGCACCAAGACACGCAACTTCTGGTCTACAGGCAATGGTGGCTTTGCCATCTGCCGCGGTAGCTACGCTCCCGACCAGTATCCCACCATTCCGCTGCCTGGCGAGGGTGTGGACGGCGGCATTGCCATGAAGCTCACCACAAGCGACACGGGACCTCTTGGAGCTGCCACAAACATGCGCATAGCTGCCGGAAACCTGTTCATCGGCAAGTTTGACCCGCAGACAGCCCTTGACCCGAGCAAGACCATGGAGGCAACGATGTTTGGCAGACCCACCGACGTGAAGCCCCTGACGCTGTGTGGCTATTACAAGTATAAGCCCGGAGCAAAATTCCAGAACGTGAAAGGCAAAGAGGTAAAGGACCGCATAGACAAGGGCAGCATCTACGCCGTGATGTACCGCAACCACGATGCCGACGGAAAAGACATTGTGTTGCACGGCGACAACGTGCTCACCAGCGACATGATTGTGGGCAAGGCGGTGCTTGAGAACGTGGAGACAACAGACGAGTGGATAAAGTTTGACGTGCCTTTCGTCTTCAGCGAAGAAATTAACGAAGACCTGCTTGCCAACCGTGGCTATTCGCTCGCCGTGGTGTTCTCGTCAAGCGAGGACGGTGCCAAGTTTGAGGGTGCCGTGGGCAGCACTCTTTTGATCAGCAAAGTGCGCGTGGCATGCGCCAAGACCGAATAAAGACGATAAAAGTTATGAAAAGACATATAATGGCCGCAATGGCGGCACTCGCTTTCCTGCCTACGGTGGCATGGGGCGGCAACATTTTCGATAACCTCACCTACTATGCCCGCCTGGGCTACAACCTCGGTGGAACGGCTCCCGTGGGCATGCCTGCAACCATCCGTTCGCTCGACAAGTTCACACCCAAGGCCAACGGCACCATTGCTCTCGATGCCTATAAGCCACTCAACGGACGATGGGGTCTGATCGCCGGCTTCCATGTAGAGAGCAAGGGCATGAAGACCGATGCAAAGGTGAAAAACTATCACATGGAGATAAGACAAGGCGGCGAGACGCTCGACGGCATGTTCACAGGTAACGTGGTTACCGATGTGGACATGTGGATGGTGACGCTGCCGCTACAGGCCACATACACCACGGGAAAGGTGCGACTGAAGGCAGGGCCGTTCCTGTCATATCTGCTGTCGAGCAACTTCTCGGGCTATGCCTACGACGGACATCTGCGTGTGGGCAACCCCACAGGCACACGCGTGGACCTCGGCACAGACGAGGCATCACGAGGCACATACGACTTCTCTGACGACCTGCGACGCATCCACTTTGGCGTTGACGTGGGTGCCGACTGGCAGTTCTCACGACACTACGGTGCTTATGCCGACCTGTCATGGGGCTTGATCGGTGCTTTCAAGAGAGATTTCAAGACCATCGAGCAGACCATGTACCCCATCTTCGGAAGCATCGGAATAACATACAAGTTTAATTGACGGGTTCTTGCTTAGGCAATCGGCAAAGCCAAGCGGACAAGTTTTTGCTTAGGTAAAAACTCATCGTCAGAAAAAGAAAATATCCCAAACAAACAACAATATTTTTAAGAACATGAGAAAATTTTTTACAACCATCGTCATGGCAGCTCTTGCGCTCACCGCTTCGGCTACCGACTACAATGACAACATGCGCGTGACATTCAATGGAGTGAAGATCTTCAAGGGTGCCACAACAATTAGCGTAGACGTAGAAGATGCCAGCAAGGGCACCTACGTTCTTAACCTGAAAAACTTTGTCCTTCCCGACCTCGGACCTGTAGGCAACGTGCGCGTTAAGAACGTGCCTTCAAAAACATATAACGATGGCACCATAACGCTCGCAACTGAGCAAGAGATTGTTATCGAGAAAGGCGACCTGGATGGTGTGAAAGAAGACGAATGGATAGGACCGGCCCTCGAAGAATTGACGGTAAATGTGTATGGACGCATTAAAGCGGGCAAGCTTTACGCTACAATAAACATTGCCTACATGGGCAACATCGTTGTCGAATTTGGAGAGAACGGTTATCAGATAGGCAACTCCGACTTTGAGGCGTTCCATGAGGCAAAGTATAAAAGCAACACAAGCGATGAGCCCGATTTCTGGCACTCATTCATGAGCTCCACAGGAACGTATGCCGGTTTTGTAAGCGGCACAACCCATACTTTCATCAACGATGCTGACGACGATGCCGACAACGTGCGTCCTGGATCAACAGGCAAAAAGTCGCTGAAGGTGGTTTCTGCTTTGGTTCATATCGGAAATTTAAAAAAAACCGCAAACGGAACCGTCACCACAGGACGCTTGAAGGCTGGCGCCATGAACGCTTCAAACCCTGACAACTGCTCATTCATGGATCTCAGTAAAACCGATGTCGATGCCAATGGTGACCCGTTCGAAGCACGCCTTAACGGACAACCTGATGCCTTGAAGGTGTGGGTGAAGTTTAAGCAAGGACCCCTTGACGAGTCAAAAAAGGAAAACGTTTATGCCACTGTAAGCGCCGTCATTACTGATGGAACCTATTATCAGGATCCCGAGAAGAACAATGTCACTTATAAGAACGTTGTGGCTAAAGCCGTTAACAACAAGATCGAGAGCAAAGACTTCGCATGGCAGGAGCTGACCGTGCCGTTCGACTATGAGAAATATGCCGCCAACAAAGCCGCTACAAAGGCCATCCTCGTGACCTTCTCTACCAATGCAGCGGCTGGCGTGGGCAGCACTGACGAAAACAACCCCGACGTGCTGTGCATCGACGATATGTCGCTCGTCTACTACTCACAGCTCAGCAGCATCTCTGTACAGGGTCAGGAGGTCGCTTCGTTCAACAAGGACACATACGAGTATAACCTGACATGCAACGGCGAGATCTCAGCCGACGACATCAAGGTTGCAGCAACAGGCCGCCAGGCTCTCGTTGACAAGAAGGTTGAGAAGACTGCCGAGGGCTACAAGGCTACCGTCAGCGTTACAGCTGCCGACTACAGCGAGACTCACGTCTACACTCTTAACATCAAGAACGTAGCTTCTGGCATCGACAACGTCGAGAACACCGCCAACGCAGCTCCCGCAGCCATCTACAACGCAGCAGGACAGCGCGTCAGCAACATGACAAAGGGTCTTAACATCGTAAAGATGAACAACGGCAACGTGAAGAAGGTGCTGAAGAAGTAAAAAAACGAAGGCATTGAAAGACAAAGCAACCTTGTGAAGCAAGGATTGACAAAAATAAAGAAAGAAAAAGGTCCCGTTCTCCCACGAGTTCGGGACTTTTTTTGTAGCTTTGCAAAAATAAACACCTTCCACCAAAACAAGCCCCGTCATGGAACAACTCCTTCATTATGTCTGGAAGCACAAGCTCTTCCCCCTGTCAGCCCTCACCACCACCATCGGACAAGATGTGGAGGTCATAGACCCCGGCCTGCACAACAGCAACGCAGGACCCGACTTCTTCAACGCCAAAGTGCGCATAAACGGCACGCTGTGGGTGGGGAACGTGGAGCTTCACACAAAGGCATCAGAGTGGTTCGCTCACCACCACGACCGCGACACGGCATACAACAACGTGGTGCTGCATGTGGTCGAGGAGGAAGACAACTGCCAGGCCATAACCGAAGACGGCCAGAAGCCTCCACAGCTGGTGCTGCCGGTGCCGCAAAAGGTGAAGGACAACTATGAAGAGCTGCTCCACACCGACGCTTATCCGCCGTGCTATCGCATCATACCTAACCTGTCGCGCCTCCTTCAACACTCGTGGATGAGCTATCTGCAAACCGAACGGCTGCAACAGAAGACGGAGGCCATAGAGGCACGGGCAAAGGCGGCGGGCGGGTCATGGGAACAGGCGTTCTTCACAACACTCGCACGCAACTTCGGCTTCGGGGTCAACGGCGACGCCTTCGAGACATGGGCGATGAACCTGCCGCTCGATGCCGCTGCCCACCACCGCGACGACCCGTTCCAGATCGAAGCGCTGTTCTTCGGACAGGCCGGACTGCTTAACGTGGCGGTCGTGACGGAGCACAGACAGCTCGAGACAGCGGCAGATGCCCATTTTCAAAGCCTCTCACGCGAGTACACATACCTCGCCCATAAGTTTAACCTCACACCCATAGACGGCCGCATGTGGCGCTTTCTGAGGCTCAGACCGCAGAACTTTCCTTACATACGCATAGCCCAGCTCGTCAACCTCTACTGCTCGCGACAGTGCTCCCTGAGCCTGATGGCCAACTGCCAATCGCTCGACGACGTGAGGCGCATGCTGTCTACCGGGACCACACCCTACTGGCACACTCATTACACCTTCGGGCAGGAGAGCAAGACGAACGACAAGCAGCTGTCGAAGGCATCGAAGGACGTGCTTGTCATCAACACCGTGGTGCCCATGCTCTACGCCTATGGACGGCACACCGCTTCGGAGAAGCTCTGCGACCGCGCCTTCGCCTTCCTTGAACAGCTCAAGGCTGAGGATAACACCATCGTGCGCATGTGGCAACAGTGTGGCCTGTCGGTAGAAAACGCCGGCGACTCGCAAGCGCTCATTCAGCTCAAACGCGAATATTGCGACAAAAAGGAATGTCTCCGCTGTCGGTTCGGGTATGAATATTTAAAGGCAAAAAAAGGCTTTTAAAGGTAAAAAGGTAAAAAGGTAAAAAGGTAAAAAAAAGGCTGACGCCTTTATAAGGTAAGAGTGAAGAACGAAGAGTGAAGAATTCGATAGCCCTGATTTAAGGGAAGAGTG
>OIXA01001111.1_pt1 | contig 35582 bp, 34 predicted proteins | sample 1587721 | NCBI WGS metagenome assembly OIXA01 (sample SAMEA3888900, study PRJEB22519) | human gut metagenome | biome: human gut; feature: human-associated habitat; material: faeces | place: Denmark | collected 2013
AGGGCTTACTCGGGACTTGCACCCGTTAGACAATGCTCGTGCCGAGCATACAAAAAAAAATTGGTTGTCTCACGACAACCAATCCTTCTTAACCTTAATAATCTAATACCATGAAAAACACATTGCAAAATTACGAACATATCTTCTATATGCAAAATTGCGAGTGTGTTATTTTCTATGTCTATAACTTTATTTAAATGTTTTGCCATCCCATTTAAGTTTTCTTTGCACAAGAATCTGCTCTATTGCCTTTTCATCTTCCGGGTTTGGAACTACGGGAGAGAGCTTCACAAGGAGCACATTCTCTGCGGGCGAAAGCGATACGCTGAACATTATGGGGTCGAGCAGAGCGACGAGACGGCTGAAACGCTCCTCGCTCATGGTGTCGGGACGACACACAAAACTGTCTGCGCTGAAGGTCAACGGGGCCTGAAGGGGCTTCCATTGACGGTCGAAAAGCTGCACCTCGCTGTCGCGCTTCGGACCATCCCAGGAACGAACCACACACAACACGCTGTCGCATGAAGACAACGAGGAGGATGAACCTGAACCTAAGGAAGAACCCGAAGCTGAAACCAAGGAAGAACCTGAACCTATGGATGGACCCGAAGCTGAAACCATGGAAGAACCTGAACCTATGGATGAACCCGAAGCTGAAACCATGGAAGAAGCTGAACCCATGGATGAACCTGAAGCTGAACCTAAGGAAGAACCTAAGGCAGAGCCTGAACCCGAGGCAGAAGCTGAGGCTGAGCCAGAGCCAGAGCCTGACCCCGAGGCTGGCAGGAGCTTCATTTGCAGGGTGTGGGCTTTGCTCAGGGTTGCGGCAAGGAATGTGCTTGTGAGCGTGTCTATGCGCGACTTGCCCTTGAGGGCGTTGTCGGTCTGGGCATCGGTGTGCATGTCATAGAAGTCGAGACATTGGGTGCGCAGGCTGGTGCTGAGATAAGGCGCAAGCGACGGGGGCATGGAGAGCCACAGGTCACGAACGGTCTGTGCTCCGACGGTCAGGGGGAGCAGCAGCAGGAGAAGGGCGATCGCCCGACGGGGCTGAACGCTTCGCAGCCAGGCGAGAGGGTTTGTTGATATTGCCATTTTTGTTGTTTTGTGCCATGCAATGGCACGGTTAAAAAAACAAGTGTGCCGGACGGTCCCGACACACTTGTTTTTTATCGTTTTTGTTACTTTAACATGTTATGTTGCGGTCACGCGCTGTGCCCTTTGTTGCGGTCACGCGCTGTGCCGCGCAAGAAGGGTGCGCGGGGAGAGATCAGTCGGCTATGCCGAGACCTTTCTCGATGGCGGCAATCTTCTCTGTGGCCTCGGCGTTGCAACGGGTGTAGCAGCCTGCACACTTCATTGTGCCCTTTACCTCAATATAGAACTTGATCTTGGGCTCTGTGCCTGAAGGACGCACGCTCACCTTGGTGTCGTCGTCGCAGAACCACTGGAGCACGTTGCTTGTGGCGGGCATGTCGAGCTTAGTCACGGTGCCGTCGGCTGCCTTCTGCTCGAGGGTCTGATAGTCTTTCCAGAGCACCACCTTGCTGCCGCCGAGCTCTGCGGGAGGATTCTCGCGGAAGCGTGTCATCATGGCCTTGATCTCGTCGGCGCCGCTCTTTCCGGGGCGCACCACGTTGACGGTAAACTCTTTAGAGAAGCCATACTCGAGATAGATGTCCATGAGCAGGTCGTAGAGCGTCTTGCCCTGGTCCTTGGCGTAGGCGCAGATCTCGGCCAGCAGAGAGCATGCCGACACGGCATCCTTGTCGCGCACGAAGTCTTCTGCGAGGAAGCCGTAGCTCTCCTCACCACCGCCGATATATTTCTGCTTGCCCTCAGAGAGAGCGATCTCGCGGGCGATCCACTTGAAGCCTGTGTAGCAGTCGCGCATCTCGATGTGCTGCTTCTCGGCGATCTTGCGTATTACCTCGGTGGTCACGATGGTCTTCACGATGAAGTCGGTGGGCTGCATCTTGCCTGTCTTGATGCGGTTGGTGATGATGTAATAGAGGAAGATGAGGCAGGTCTGGTTGCCGTTGATCAGGATCCATTCGCCCTTGTCGTTCTTGCAAGCCATGCCCACGCGGTCGGCGTCGGGGTCGCTGGCCATCACGATGTCGGCATCGAGCTCCTTGGCGTCGCGCAGAGCCAGGGTCAGGGCCTCTCCGTTCTCGGGGTTGGGGCTCTTGACGGTGGGGAAGTCGCCGCTCTTGACCATCTGCTCCTCAACGCAATGAACGTTGTCGAAGCCCCACACTTTGAGCGAGCGCGGAATCATGGCCATGCCTGTGCCGTGGAGCGGTGTGTAGACGATCTTGAGGTCGTGCTGGCGCTTGATGACCTCGGGGTCGATAGAGAGGGCCTTCACCTCTTCGAGGTAGACCTTGTCGATGTCTTCGCCGATGATCTGGATGAGGGCCTTGTTGCCTTCAAACTTCACGTCCTCGATCTGCACCTTGTTAACCTCGTCGATGATGCCTGTGTCGTGGGGGGCGAGCACCTGAGCGCCGTCTTCCCAGTAGGCCTTGTAGCCGTTATACTCGCGTGGGTTGTGAGATGCCGTGATGTTGACACCTGCCTGACAGCCCAGATGGCGTATGGCGAATGAGCACTCGGGTGTGGGGCGCATGTCGTCGAAGAGGTAGACCTTGATGCCGTTGGCTGAGAAGATGTCGGCCACGGTCTCGGCGAACAGGCGACTGTTGTTGCGGCAGTCGTGGCACACAACAACGGCGATCTCCTCGCGCTGTGCGAAATTCTTCTTCAGATAGTTGGCGAAGCCCTGTGTGGCCATGCCCACGGTGTATATGTTCATGCGGTTGCTGCCGGCACCCATGATGCCGCGCAGACCGCCTGTTCCAAACTCCAGGTCTTTGTAGAAACACTCTATGAGGTCGGTCTTGTCGGCCTTGTCGAGCATTGCCTTCACGTCGGCACGTGTTGACTCGTCGAAAGAAGGTGTAAGCCACGTCTCTGCTTTTGCCACACACTGGGCAATGAGTTCTGCATTATTTTCCATAAGATTATTATTTGTTTAATGTTAATATTAATATCAATGTTAGGTGCAAAGATAATGAGAATAAAAGACAACACAAAGAATTGACGCTACATTTTTTGCGTCATGAAACGAAAATGTTGCTTCTTTTGCCGCTTTTTTATTGCTTCTTTGCCGCTTCTTTAGCGTTTTAGCGCTTTTTTATCTCAGCTCGGGCACGATGGCGAAGAACACGAGGTCTTCGGTGCCGTCGTTTGCCATGTAATGGGCGTGGCCTTTGGGGCAATAGTGGACCTGACCCGGGCCCACGGTCTCCACCACGTCGTCATAATGGCATGTTGCCACGCCGCTGAGCACATAGATCACCTCACAGTTGGTCTCATGTGTGTGCAGACCCGTTGACGCTCCTGCGGGGAGAATGTTTTTCATTATCTTACATGTGTCGTCGCCGAAGGCGCGACAAACGAACAGGCCTTTTCCACCCTTGAAGCCGTCGATGTTGGCGGCAGGAATTTTTGAAAAATCTATTACCATAATATTTTTATATGTGTTTTGTTATGAACCCCCAGTTTTTTGCAGGTTCAGATGTTATTTTCAGTTTCTTTTCGATTTCTTTTTCAGTTCGAGCTTGGGAATTTTCACCTTCGTGCCTTCTGTCACCTCCTTGCCGTTGAGGGCTTCGACGTAACACTCCATGCCTTCGCCCAGATGGGCGCGGCTGATGGAAGCGAGCGTCTGGCCTCGGCGTGCCACAACGACCTGTGCCACACCTGTTATGCGGTAGGCACCTGTTCTGACGCGCGGGTCGGAATCGTAAGAAGAGGGTTGGGCGGTTGCCTGTCGGGAGCCTTTGGGTTGGGCTGACGGGCCGTGGGCCGCTGCCGACGGTTTGGCGGCAGGAGCAGGACGGTTGGCAGCAGGGTTTGCGGTTTTAGGTTCTGACGGGGCGTTGGATGAGCCTTGAGGGGTGCTGGCTTGAGGGGCTGCGGCTGACGGGGCGTTGGCAGGTTTAGACAGGGCGCTGCCTTGAGGGGCGGTTCCCTGAGAGGTGCTGCCTTGCGAGGAGCTTGCTTGCGTGTCGGTTGCTTGAGAGGCGTCTGTTGGTGCCGTCTGGTCTTTCGTCGCTGCCAGACTGTCTTGTTCAGGCTCGAAGGCAGACCTTTCCTGAAGCATTATTGGGGTGGGTTCAGAGGCCAGGTAGAAGCAGCCAGCTCCTATCGTTGCAAGCAGCATGACGACACACAGGGCGAGCACCCAGAGCCACAGGCGCATGCGGCGCACACGCTTCGTGAGCACGAAGTTGGCGTTCTTCAGCTTGCGGTTCTCGTTGGTGTAGACGAAGCTTTGCTGCTTCATGTCGAACACCTGCTTGCGCAGGTCGTTGGCTATGGAAAGGGCGTCGCGCAGCTGCTTGTTCCCGGAACCATCGGCGGCCTGAGAAGAGGCGGTCGAGAGCTGCTTTGACGAGTCGGAAAGGCGCTCCGAGGCCGACGTCAGCTTGTCAGACACGTCGCTCAGCTTGCTCGATGCCGACGACAGCTTGTCGGAAGCATCGGTAAGCTTGTCGGCAACGACATGTATCGGGGTTGGGGCTTCATCTTTAATGGAACCTTCGGCTGGGGCTTCTTCTTCGGCTGGAGCTTCTTCTTTATCGGAACCGTCGGCTGGAGCTTCTTCTTCGGCTGGAGCTTCATCTTTAATGGAACCGTCGGCTGGGGCTTCATCTTTAATGGAACCTTCGGCAGGAGCTTCTTCTTCGGCTGGAGCTTCTTCTTTAATTGAACCGTCGGCTGGGGCTTCATTCTCCTCATCGGCTGTTTCTTCCTCCTCAGCAGCCTCATTCTCCTCAGCAGTCTCGTTCACTTCAGCCGTTTCGTTTTCATCGTTCTCCTCAGCCTCTTCTTCAGCCTCAGGTTTTTCGTCTAAGGAAGAAAATTCGACGCCGTCGTTAAGCACAACCGTCTCAAACTGTGCAAACGGGCTGTTCACGCGGTCGCGGAGAACAACGTCGGGAACAAACGTTATCTTGTTTCGGCTGTCGATGACGATGCGCTCACCCGTGTTCACGTCAACGCTTTCGCGGGCTCCCACGGGTGTGAGCTTGAATGTGCCAAGGCCCTTGACCTTCACAACGCCCTCTTGCTCAACGGCTTTAAGCAAGACGTCAAACATCTGGGCAACAAACTTGTCGGCGTCGGCTTCGGGGAGAGCATAACGCTTGGTCAGCGCTTCGGAAAGCACAGGATACTTGCTGCTCATAGGTCGCCTCCTTTCTTCAGGCGCTGCTTGACCTCGGCAAGGGGCTTGAACACAAGCACCAGTTTTGGGGGCACCATCATCTTCTGCCCCGTGGACGGATTTACAACAATGCGCTCCATGCGGTTTTTCAGTTCGAAAGAACCGAACGACGGCACGGTGACGCTCTCGCCTTCATCGAAGCGCGAAGCCATGGCTTCTATTACGCATCGCACAAGGCGTTGGGTGTTGTCTTGCGAATAGCCGCTACGTTGCGACAGCTCAGCGATAAAGTCTTTATTGTTCATCTGTCATGGGGATTTTTATTGAACTTCTTGCGTGTTCAGGGGTTAAGGAAAAACAGGGGGGAAGGCCTACTTGTCGGCCAGCTCGGCATAGAGGTCGAACTCGTCGCTGTCTACTATGCGCACGCGGTGGAACGAGCCCACGCGCAAGCGGCGGTCGGCAGCTGGGATGAGCACCTCGGGGTCGACCTCGGGCGAACAGTACTGGGAGCGGGCAATGTAATAGTCGCCCTCCTTGCGGTCTATTATGACCTTCATCTCCGTACCCACCTTCGCAGCCTCTACCTCGGCAGAGATCTGCTGCTGAACGGCCATGAGGCGGTCCAGACGGTCTTGCTTCACCTCGGCGGGAACGTCGTCTTCATAGTGCTCAGCGCTGTAGGTGCCCTCCTCTTCTGAATAGGCGAAGGCGCCCATGCGCTCGAAGCGTGCCCAGCGCACAAACGACACCAGCTCCTCAAAGTCGGCCTCGGTCTCGCCGGGGAAGCCCACGAGCAACGTGGTACGGATGTTGATGCCCGGCACGCGGCGACGTATCTCGGCGATGAGGTCCATGGTCTCTTGCTTGGAGACGTGGCGGTGCATGCGGGTGAGCACGTTGTCGGAGATGTGCTGCAGGGCGATGTCGAGATACTTGCACACGTTGGGACGCGACGCTATGACGTCGAGCAGCTCCAGGGGAAACTGATTGGGGTAGGCATAATGGAGGCGGATCCACTCTACGCCCTTTATGTCGGCCATGTGGTCTATGAGCTCGGCGATGTGGCGCTTGCCGTCGATGTCGACGCCATAATAGGTCAGCTCCTGGGCAATGACCTGTATCTCCTTCACGCCTGAGGCCACCAGCTCGCGCACCTCGTCAAGGATCTCGCTCTCGGGACGGCTGACGTGCTTGCCCGTGATGATGGGTATGGCGCAATAGGCGCAACGGCGGTCGCAGCCCTCGCTGATCTTGAGGTAGGCATAATGGCGAGGGGTGGTGAGCACACGACGGCCCTCACACGACGGCGTGATGTTGCTGCCGAGGTCCTTGATGAGGTTCTTGTAGTCGAACTTGCCATAATATTTGTCGACCTGAGGAATCTCCTCCTCAAGCTCCTTGCGGTAACGCTGTGAGAGACAGCCCATGACGAAGAGTTTCTTCAAGCGGCCTTCTTCCTTGGCCTTGGCAAACTCAAGAATGGTGTCTATGCTTTCCTGCTTGGCGTCTTCAATGAAGCCACAGGTGTTTATCACGGCAATCTCGCCCTGAGGACGCTTGGGATCGTGAGCGCAATGGTAGCCCGCAGCCTCAAACTGACGCATAAGGCTCTCGCTGTCGACAAGGTTCTTGGAACAACCCATCGTTATAATATCTACATGGCCTGACTTCATTGGTGTTTATCTTTTTTCAATATATCTAAATATAAATTGTTGTTGTCTTTGCTGGGGTGTTTTGTTTGCAGGGGCGTTGTTGTTTGCATGGGCGTTGTTGTTTGCTGGGGCGTTGTGTCTTTGCTGGGATGTTGTGTCTTTGCAGGGGTGTTGAAATGGGGGTTGAAGGGTTGTTGAAGGGGCGTTGAAAGGGGCGTTGCATGGTTTGCGTTGCGAAGCGTTCTGCAAGCCCCCTCCTTTTTTATTACTTGTTCTCGAAAAGCGAGTTGACAAACTGCTTCTTGTTGAACAGCTGCAGAGCCTCCATCGACTCGCCCAGACCGATATATTTTACAGGCACCTTGAGCTGGTCGCTGATGCCGATGACCACGCCGCCCTTGGCTGTGCCGTCGAGCTTGGTGATGGCAAGGGAGGTGACGGGCGTTACGGCCGCAAACTGCTTGGCCTGCTCAAAGGCGTTCTGCCCTGTGCTGCCGTCGAGCACAAGCATGACCTCGTCGGGAGCGGTGGGAACGACCTTCTTCATGACGTCCTTGATCTTCTTCAGCTCGTTCATAAGGCCCACCTTGTTGTGAAGGCGGCCAGCCGTGTCGATGAGCACCACGTCGGCACCGTTGGCCTTGGCAGAGGAGATGGTGTCGAAAGCCACAGACGCAGGGTCGGAACCCATCTGCTGCTTGATCACGGGCACGCCCACACGTTCGCCCCAGATGCAGATCTGCTCCACGGCGGCGGCACGGAAGGTGTCGGCGGCGCCAAGATAGACCTTCTTGCCGGCTTTCTTAAACTGGTATGCGAGCTTTCCAATGGTTGTGGTCTTGCCCACGCCGTTCACGCCGACGACAAGGATGACGTAAGGAGTGTGGTCGGAGGGCAGCTCCCAATCGTCGTTGTCGGTGGTGTTGTTCTCTGAGAGCAACGAAGCGATCTCTTCGCGAAGGATGCGGTTGAGCTCGGAGGTCGACACATACTTGTCGCGGGCAACGCGCTCCTCGATGCGTTTGATGATCTTGAGCGTGGTGTCAACACCCACGTCGGATGTTATGAGCACCTCCTCAAGGTTGTCAAGCACATCGTCGTCGACGGTCGACTTGCCGGCAATGGCACGCGCCAGCTTGTCAAACACGCTGTGTTTCGTCTTCTCAAGACCACCATCAAGTATTTCTTTCTTGTTTTTGTTGAAAAGTCCAAATATTCCCATTGATTGAAATTTTATTTATTGCAAAATTAAGAAATAAAGCTGAAATAGAAAAGCATTTTCCGTAGATTAATGCAGATAAGCCCATAAATAAAGGCAAATTAGAGCATTTTGACTAACCAACAAGCACAATCGGCTCCTTTTAAATTTACATTCTCAATATTTTTCACTTTTTCTTTAGAAAAACCCTTGATTTGAGAATCTTTTCGTAAATTTGTACCCAAAGCAACGTTATTATGAGTCCTGTGTTGCTTGCCAAGAATACAGGCATTCCTGAGCACAAGTTGAATGAAATTAAGAAAATCGTAGAGAAATATGCAGACAACTTCAAAGAACAATTCCGCCAACACATCGGCAAGCGTATTGATGATTAACGCTCAGGGCATTATGCTCTCTGTGTTGGGTAACGACTATTTCTTGTCATATAACCGCATACCGTGGATGCAGGACGCTCCCATCCGCAGCGTGCTAAACGTACAGATGAGTGGTCCAGAAGCCATAGAATGGCCCGATCTTGACGTGGATCTCGAAATAGACAGCCTTCGCCATCCAGAACGCTATCCGCTTGTCATCAAACGGAGTCAGATGGATTTTGTGGCTGAATAGAGCCGACTGTCTTTTTAGGTTGTATGGGTTAAAGAAAAAAAATAAGTTATGTACATTTTTCAAGCAAGCGTCGCCGTGCTCGATTTTGACGCTTGCCGTCGCCGTGCTCAACTTTGTCGCTTGCTTGAGAAGAAAATCACTTGAAAAGTGTTTATCATACGCTTGCGAAAGTGCAATTAATGAATTTAAGGCAAGAAGCATTTAACAATAAAGAATCGTGAGCACAGAAAACTCTCAACAGATAACGAAAGACAGCGTGGAACAGGCGTTCTGCTTTTTCCATCAGAAATGGCGCGTGTATGAACATTCTACCATGGATTGGCAAAAGGACGATATAGAATATGCCATCTCACAATATGTCGAAGAAATGAACACAGCCCTCTACTCTACCCTCTCGTCCGGAAACAGCCATTATCTGCTCGCACACGACAGCTTCGCTAAGGATCTGCCTGACGCAATAGACAGGCTGGAGAAAATGATGGAAAATATTTAAAGGTAAAAAGGTAAAAGGGTAAAAAGGTAAAAAAAAGGGCTGGCGCCGTTGAAAGGAAACGGTAAAAAGGGAAAAGGTAAAAAAAGGGCTGGCGCCGTTGAAAGGAAACGGTAAAAAGGGAAAAAGGTAAAAAAAGGGCTGGCGCCGTTGAAGGGAAACCGGAAAAGGGGAAAGGCTGTTTGCGCTTCGCGCATTTTTAAACATTAATTTCCATTAATTGAACATTAATTGAACATCAATTGTTCCGCGCAAGCGCGTATTAACGATAATTAATGGCTCATTAATGGAAATTAATGTTAAAAAAAAACAAGCGCGAAGCGCATAAGAGCCTACGGAGCGCAATTTACTTCTGCAGATCGAAGCCCACACGCACACCATCATAGTTTTTGCTGATGTTGCCGATGGCGCCCACGGTCTCGTTGGTGCTCATTGAGGCCATGGTCTGGATGATGGTCAGAATTTTCTTCGACTCGAAGAGGATGCCGATGCCGTCGGCATTGCGCTTGGCATAAGCCGTGAAGTTGAGAAACAGACCCTGAAGCTTGATCTGGGCGGTGCTCTCGTCGTAAGTGTAGTTGCCGTTCATACTCTTGCCGTCGATCTTTGCGGCAAACGTGCCGTCGGCATTAAACGTGATGTAGGTGTTGGAAGAGTTGAAGCCCAGCTTCGAATAGTGTGAAGCAAGCTTCTCCTTGATCTGCGCTGCCGCAACCTCGCCGCCTGCCTTTGCCAACGTGTTGTTGCTGGTGAAAGCGCAACCCGGACCTTTATATTTCCATGTTCCCACAAGGCTCTTCTGCGACAGCTTGTCGATGCCCAGCACGCTCGTGATTACGTTGCCTAAGGTTTCGCCATTGGCGGCTGATCCGATGATGCTTCCAAGCACGCTTCCGCCGTTGGAGGCGCTGGCAGAAGAATTGGAAGACGAGGCCGACGATGAGCCTGTGTTTGTTCCCACACCACCACAACTTGTAACAAGAAGCACGGCCATAGCCACGCCAACAAATGATTTCTTCATCTTTTCTCTCTTTTAGTTTTGTTTTTTAAATTAAGATTCAACGTTATTGTCTTTTATCTGTCAGGAACCAGATTTCTACAATCTGTCCGCAACAATCTGTTCTTTTTGACTCATAAAAGGAAATAAGGTTTAAAATCTGTCCCAAAAAGAACTTATTCATCCACTACTGTTTTAAGGGAAAAACTTACCATTTCATGAACAATTGAGCCCTTTCATGAACAAATGAGCACCTTCATGAACAAATGAGCACCTTCATGAACAAATGAGCCCCTTCATGAGCAAGACAATGAGCGACAAGCACACAAACGCGTGTCTTGCCGCTCATCGCTGTTCTTGAAATATGTGACCGCGGGAAGCTTAGTTGTTGACGCTACCTCCCACGATGTCAAGCAGTTCGTTCGTAATAGCCTGCTGGCGTCCCTTGTTATACTGCAAGTTGAGCTCACGAAGTAGCTCGTCGGCATTGTCGGTGGCCGTCTGCATGGCAACCATTCGTGCCGCGTGCTCGCTGGCGTTGCTGTCGAGCAAGGCCGTGTAGACCATCAGGTCGAGTTCCTGCGGAATGAGCTTGCACAGCACGGTAGCGAGGTCGGGCTCCACGATAAAGTTGTCGTTGAGCGGCTTTACCGCCTCTTCCTTCTTCCCGCCGTTCTGCTCACGGTGCTTGCGCACATACTCTTGAGCCTTCTCAGAGGTAAGGGTCGACGTGAGGTCGCGTTCGTCGTCAGACATGAAGTCGTCGGCAACGTCGATGGGAAGGAACACACGGCGTTGCAGAATCTGCGAGCCGGCACTCTTGAAGTGGTGATAGATAAGCTCCACCTTGTCGATCTCTCCTGCCATAAACTTACGGCACAACTCCTCGGAAATGTTCTGACAACCTTGGGGGTTGGGCTTGTCGGCAAGCTCTGTGAAATTGCCGGCAACAGGCAGTCCAAGTTTCGTCACTTTCTCTGCCACCTTCCTTCCTACAGGATAGACAAGGATGTCGCTGGCGCCTTGAGCCTTATACTCCGCGACAGTCTGCTCCATCAGTTTGATCACGTTGTTGTTGAAACCGCCGCACAGGCTGCTGTTGCTCGTGAACACCACCAGCGCCACACGCTTCACATCGGCGTGGGGAACGTTGAGAGGGGTGCGCACGTCGGGCATGGCTGCAAGGAACGATTTCAAGATGTGCTCCAGACTTTTCTCGTAGGGCAGCATGTTGCTGATGAGCGTCTGGGCGTGATGCAGTTTTGACGAAGCCACCATCTTCATGGCACTCGTGATCTTGCGCGTGCTGTTGACGGAGACAATTCGGTCTTTTGTTTCTTTAAGTGACGGCATAAGCTATTACTTTTTATACTGTCCTGCTATGTCGGCCATCGTGTCTGAGATGACCTTTATGGCAGAATCGTCAATCTTACCGGAAGCGAGGGTGTCGATAACGTCCTTATGGGCAGAACGCATCTTGTCGAGGAACGTTGCCTGACACTCGATAACCTTCTCTACGGGAACGTTGCGCATGAGGCCATGGACACCGCAATAGAGGATGGCAATCTGCTCGCCTACAGGCATAGGTGTGTACTGAGGCTGGATGAGCAGCTGGTTGTTCTTGCGGCCACGGTCGATGGTCATGGCGGTAACGGCATCCATGTCGCTTGAGAACTTGGAGAAGGCCTCAAGCTCACGATACTGGGCCATGTCGATCTTCAGCGTGCCGGCCACCTTCTTCATGCTCTTGATCTGGGCCGAACCACCCACACGGCTTACCGAGATGCCCACGTTGATGGCAGGACGGAAGCCCTGGTTGAACAGGTCGGTCTCAAGGTAGATCTGACCGTCGGTGATGGAGATCACGTTGGTAGGAATGTAAGCCGACACGTCGCCTGCCTGGGTCTCGATGATTGGCAGAGCCGTGAGCGAACCGCCGCCCTTGACATGGCCTTTCATACACTCGGGCAGGTCGTTCATCTGCTCGGCAACCTCCTGCTGGTCGTTGATGCGTGCGGCACGCTCCAACAGACGGCTGTGGAGGTAGAACACGTCGCCAGGGTAGGCCTCGCGTCCTGACGGACGACGAAGGATCAGAGACACCTCACGATAAGCTACGGCCTGTTTTGACAGGTCGTCGTAGACCACGAGGGCAGAGAAACCGCGGTCGCGGAAATACTCGCCAATGGCGGCACCGGCAAACGGCGCATAATATTGCATGGCGGCGGGATCGGCTGCCGTGGCGCTTACGATGATGGTGTAAGGCAGGGCACCGTGCTCCTTGAGGTTCTCGACAAGGGCGGCAACGGTTGACGCCTTCTGGCCGATGGCCACATAGATGCAATAGACAGGTTTGCCTGCCTCATAGAAACTCTTCTGGTTGATGATGGTGTCGATGGCGATGGCGGTCTTGCCCGTCTGGCGGTCGCCGATGATGAGCTCACGCTGGCCACGGCCGATAGGAATCATCGAGTCGACAGCCTTCAGACCCGTCTGCAACGGCTCCTTCACAGGCTGACGATAGATAACGCCCGGCGCCTTGCGGTCAAGAGGCATCTCAAACGAACCGGTAAGGTCGATCTCGCCCTTGCCGTCGATGGCCTCGCCAAGAGGGTTGATGACACGTCCCAACATGTTGTCGTTGACGCGTATGCTGGCAATGCGCTTGGTGCGCTTCACCATCATGCCCTCTTTAATGCCCGACGTTGAACCAAGAAGCACACAACCCACGTTGTCCTCCTCAAGGTTCATCACGATGGCCATCGTTCCGTTCTCAAACTCAAGAAGCTCATTGGCCTCAGCGTTGCGCAAGCCGTAGATGCGGGCAACACCGTCGCTCACCTGGAGAACGGTGCCCACCTCGTCAAACTGGGCCTTGCCGCTGATGCCGTTAAGCTGTTCGAGAAGAACCGCTGACACTTCGCTTGGTTTAATTTTATCTGACATAAAATCTTGATTTTTGTTTTTAAAGGCGAGAGGAGACCAGAGAAAGAAGGCCCCGCTCACGCCTGTTTCTTAAACTACTTAAGTTTTGACAAGATGGCGCTGAGCTGCGTCTTTATGCTCGCATCCATGCGATAGGTGTCATACTCGAGAACGAAGCCGCCAATGATGTCGGGATCGACCTCTGACACAAACTCTACCTTGCTGCCGCTTGTCTTACTTCCTACTAACTGCCTCAGACGAGCCTCAACCTGTTGTGAAGGCTGCGAAGCGGTCACCAGTCTTGCTTTGATCAAGTTGTTCTGCTTCCTGTAAAGAGTGATAAACGAGTTGGCGATGAACTGCATGATGTTCTCACGGCCCTCGTCGAGCACCAAGCCTATGAACCGCTTTGTGAGCTCGCACGACGTGCTGCCCGTGGCAGACGTCAGCAAGTCGCCCTTCTGGCTTTTCGAAAGCATCGGATTGTCTATGGTAGCTTTCAAAGCAGGCACCTCAGCATAGCTTGCTGCCAGCACCTGCATGTCGGCATAAACCTTGTCGGAGTTTTTGGCTTCGACACTTGCCTTGAAAAGGGCCCGTGCATAACGTACCGATATTAATCCTAAATCCATAGTGCTTAAACTTTATTTATCGTTAGAAGAAACAACTTCATCCAGCATGCGGTCTATATAATCCATCTGTGCCTGGTCGGTTCCCAGCTTCTGGCGAAGAACCTTCTCTGACACTTCCACACTCAAACGGGCTACCTCACCGCGAATCTCGCTGATGGCGGCCTGCTTCTGGCTCTCGATCTCGGCCTTGGCCTCAGAGATGATGCGGGCGCTCTCTTCGCGGGCTTTCGCCTGGGCGGTCTCCACTATTGAGTCGCGCGTGGCGGCTGCCTCCTTAAGAATGACAGCCTGCTTGTCGCGTGCTTCCTGTAGAATGGATTCGCTCTCCTGCTTGATATTCTCAAGGCGGGTTGACGCCTCATGGGCCTTGCGCAAGCTTTCATCGATATAATTCTTGCGCTTTTCCACCATGCCGATGATGGCGGGGAATCCAAATTTGGCCAGCACAAAGAACACCACTAAGAATGCGCCAAGCATCCAGAGGAGCAAACCTGGGTCAGGAGTCAATATTGATGGTAACGTACTGAAATCCATTCGCGTTAATTTACAAACAACGTTTCTTGTATATTCTTGTCGCAACCGACGTGCTTACTTGATAAGGAAGGCACATGCAACGATAGCGAACAGAGCACAACCCTCAACGAAGGCGGCTGTAAGAATCATGTTTGTCTGAATCTTGCCAGAAGCCTCAGGCTGACGTGCGATAGCGTCCATTGCGCTGCCACCAATCTTACCAATACCTAAACCAGCACCAATTGTTGCAATACCTGCTCCGAGACCGCAGCCCAGCTGTGCCAGACCTTCAGCAGCCAAAAGTGATGAAATAATCATAATTCTTAATTTTTTTAAAGTTGTTATTTTATTGTTTGTTTTTTTATTTGTTTTTGGGGCGTCTTTTTAACGCGGCTTTATAAAGGAGTCTTTTTAACGCGGCTTTTAACGCGCTTTTGGGGCGTCTTTTTAAAGGCGTCTTTTGGGGTGTCGTGAGGAGAGACCCGTATGGGGGTTATTCGGCCTCTTCCTCCTTGTGTGCGAGGCCGATGAACACGGCGCTCAGCAACGTGAAGACGTAAGCCTGGATGAAAGCCACCAGAACCTCAAGGCAGTTCATGAAGAGCATCATGATGACGCTGATGAAGTTGAGACCCATACCGTAGCCCACGCCCATAGACCAACCGAGGAAAATCACACAAGTGAAGCTCAGGATGATCGCGTGGCCTGCCATCATGTTGGCAAAGAGACGGACCATAAGGGCAAACGGCTTGGTGAACACGCCGAAGAACTCGATCACAGGCATGAGAGGCACAGGGTAGGCCTTGAGGAATAGTGGCACATTGGGCCAGAAAATATCCTTCCAGTACTCCTTGTTGCCGAAGAGGTTTATGGCCACCATCGAGCAGAAAGCCAGGAAGAACGTGATGTTGATGTTTCCTGTTACGTTGGCACCACCGGGGAAGATAGGAAGCAAGCCTAACAGGTTGGTGGTGAAGATAAAGAAGAACACCGTAAGGAGGTATGGAGCGTAGGGCTTGAAATGTTTCTCGCCGATAGAGGCTTTCACAACATCGTCGTAGATTGCCATAACAAGCATCTCCATCATGCCCACAAAACCGCTTGGGGCAGCGCTCTTCTCGTCGCGCTTCTTGTACCATTTGGCACATGACAGGAAGACAACGATAAGAACGATCACCACAATCCAGATTTGCGCCACCGTCTTGGTGAAGCTCAGGTCTAAAGGACGCTCGGTCGTTCCGTCGGCCATGCGCTCATAAATTTTTCCGTGATGCTGCTCATCGAAGAAAAAGTTGTGGGGCAGGCTCCCGGCCGTGCAGACCGTCCATTGTCCTGTTTCTGAGCTACGAACAATTATGGGGAGGGGAATGCTCACGCTCTTGCCGCCGAACGTGGCGATGTGCCACTCGTAAGAGTCGGACAAGTGTTCGAGCACAATCTCCGGTATGTCGAGCTTCTCTCCCCCGCCCTTTTCTTGGGCGCCTGCAGCCAGAGGCAACAGGGCAAAGAGCAAAAGGAGGAACAATGACCTTAATTGTTTCATTTCTAATAATGTTTATTTACTTATCACACTTAGCGTGAGGATTTTCATTCTCACTATGAGAACTGGAAACACGCGCAAAGAAGAGCGAGTGGTGCATGAGCACAACAAGATAGAAGAGCATGAACACAACACAATAGGGACCCATCGCGTCGCGTCCTACAGCTGCCCAGCAGCCCACCATCGTGAAGATGGCGAGAAGCATGCGGAAGCCCGACACAGCCGTGAAGAATGTGGGCAAGCTGTCGTTGTGTTTCTCAGCAACCCATCTCCAAAGAAAAATGTCGGCTCCCTCAACAACCAGGGAGAAGACCACGCTAACCGCCAACGGCGACACGAGGTCGGCCTCGCACAGGTTGAACGCTTTGGCACAGACAACGAGAGCCGTCGTGAGCGCCACAGCAATGAGCGTCTGCAAAGCGTATCTTGTAACAAGTCGGTTTCTGTCTGTCATGTCATTAGAACTCGACACAAATGGTGACTATGTTTTTCTGCACTTCCACGAATCCGCTTGCTATCTGAACCTCGTGTAGCCCTCCGTTGTCGAAGAAAGAAACGGCGCCGGGCTCGAGCGAAGAGATGATGGGCGCATGGTTGGGCAGTATCTCAAACTGTCCGTTTGTGCCGGGCACCACAACACGCTCTACCTGTCCGCGGAATTCGACCTTCGCGGGAGAGACGATCTTTAAATCCAAACTCATAAGCACTACCTTTATTTTTATGCGTTAGCCTTGGCAGCCTCAAGCAGCTTCTTGCCCTTGGCCTTGGCGTCTTCAATGGTTCCCACATTGAGGAAGGCCTGCTCGGGCAGGTCGTCAACCTCACCGTCAAGAATGGCGTTGAAGCCCTTGATGGTTTCCTCGATGGGCACCATGACACCTGGCAGACCTGTAAACTGTTCTGCAACGGCAAACGGCTGAGAGAGGAAGCGCTGCACACGACGTGCGCGGTTCACGGTCAGCTTGTCCTCGTCGGAGAGCTCGTCCATGCCAAGGATGGCGATGATGTCCTGAAGCTCCTTGTAACGCTGCAAAATCTCCTTGACACGCTGTGCACACTGGTAATGCTCCTTTCCTACGATCAGAGGATCGAGGATGCGCGATGTTGAGCCCAGAGGGTCAACGGCAGGATAGATACCAAGCTCCGCGATCTTACGGCTGAGCTCTGTGGTGGCATCGAGGTGTGTAAAGGTGGTGGCAGGGGCTGGGTCGGTAAGGTCGTCGGCAGGCACATAAACGGCCTGTACCGAGGTGATTGAACCGTTCTTGGTAGAGGTGATTCGCTCCTGCATCTGGCCCATCTCGCTGGCAAGCGTAGGCTGATAGCCCACGGCTGAAGGCATACGGCCCAACAGAGCCGACACCTCAGAACCGGCCTGGGTGAAACGGAAGATGTTGTCGATGAAGAACATGATGTCGGCAGCCTCGCCGTTCACGCCGCCATGGTCACGAAACTCCTCGGCAACGGTAAGACCTGAGAGCGCAACAGAAGCACGCGCGCCTGGAGGCTCGTTCATCTGGCCGTAGACAAGGGTGGCCTGACTCTTCTTCAGCTCTTCGGGGTCGACAAGCGAGAGGTCCCACTTGCCTTCCTCCATGGCTTTCTTGAATTTCTCGCCGTAACGTATTACGCCGCTCTCAAGCATGTCGCGGATGAGGTCATTGCCCTCACGGGTGCGCTCGCCTACGCCAGCAAACACAGAGTAGCCGTTGTGACCTTTCGCGATATTGTTGATAAGCTCCATGATGAGCACGGTCTTGCCCACACCGGCTCCACCGAACAGACCGATCTTGCCACCCTTCATGTAGGGCTCAAGAAGGTCAATGACCTTGATGCCTGTTGCAAGCATCTCTTTGTGGGTTGAGAGATCCTCAAACTTGGGAGCCTCGCGGTGGATTGGATAAGCGCCCTGCATGTCGAGCTCTTTCATGCCATCAATAGGTTGTCCGATAACGTTCATCATACGGCCCTTGATCTGCTCACCTGCGGGCATGGTGATCGGACTGCCGGTCTGCATAACCTCCAGTCCGCGCTGCAAGCCATCGGTGTTATCCATAGCCACACAACGCACGGTGTCCTCACCGATGTGCTGCTGGACCTCAATGATGAGTTCCTTGCCATCGGGGCGGGCGATCTTAAGAGCATCATGAATCTTTGGCAGAACCTTCTCAGCATTCTGGCCTGCGGTGTCAAAATAGACATCAATTACAGGACCGATAATCTGGGAGATTCGCCCATTAATTTGTGCCATATAGTTATGTTTAGAATTATTTTTTTTCGAATGCAAAAGTAACAAAAATCATCTATCTGCCAAAAATTGAAGGATAAATAAAGTTTAAAACTTCACAAATCGAACAATTGTCAATACCTTTCGGAAACCGAATTAGATGCTCAGCTCGTCAAGAACCTTGATCAGCTTGCGGTCAAACGGTTTGTCGCTGCGGATGGCTTCGCTCAGGGGAACGTAGACAATCTCGTTGTTGCGGACACCGATCATGACGTTGCGCTGGCCCTGCTGAATGGCCTCAATGGCGCCGACGCCGGTGCGCGATGCCAAGATGCGGTCATGGGCGCTGGGACGGCCGCCGCGCTGCAAGTGGCCGAGGATAGACACGCGCACATCATACTGAGGGAACTCGTTCTTCACACGCTCAGCATAATACATGGCACCACACTTGGGGCTCTCCGACACGATGACGATACAACTCTTCTTCGACTTACGGATGCCGCGCTCCATGAATCGTGCCAACTGGTCGACATCTGTCGAGTCTTCAGGGATGATGGCAGCCTCAGCACCGCTGGCGATGGCGCTGTTCTGGGCCAAGAAGCCTGCGTCGCGACCCATCACCTCTATAAAGAAGATGCGCTCATGGCTCTGAGCCGTGTCGCGGATGCGGTCAACACACTCGACGATGGTGTTCATGGTGGTGTCGTAGCCGATGGTCGAGTCGGTGCCGTAAAGGTCGTTGTCGATTGTGCCGGGCAAGCCGATGCAGCAGATGTCATACATCTTTGCAAACTCCATCGCGCCTGTCAGCGAGCCGTTACCGCCTATAACGACAAGAGCGTCGATGCCTTGAGCCTGGATCTGCTCATAAGCCTTCGCCTTTCCCTCGTCTGTCATAAACTCCTTTGAACGGGCTGTCTTCAAGATTGTACCTCCAGACATGATAATGCCGCTGACATTCTCGGTGGTGAAATCTTCAATCTCACCATTTATCAGACCGTCATATCCGCGATAAATACCTTTAATGTTATAGCCGTTGCAAATGCCGGCACGTGTCACGGCACGGATGGCCGCATTCATACCAGGAGCGTCGCCGCCAGAGGTAAGCACACCAATAGTCTTAATTCTTGCCATAAGTTTATCAGTTGTATGTTATAATAGTTTCATTTATCTTCTACAATATCATAATCATGACCTTGGGGTATGAGTGTTTTGCTCACGACATGATCAAATGAGCCCTTTATAATTGAATGTTGTTTGAGGGGCTCGGCCTAGTTGAAATATAAGCTTTTCTTGGGGATGTAAACTTGGGGTGAGAACCTGGGGTGCGACCTTGGGGTGCAAGATCAAGGGGCGTTTTTCATTGTTTTATCTGCAACAACATCAAAGAGCATGAGGGGCCCGTTTGTCGGGACAAACATTTCAGAATGTCACAACGGCCCAAAACACAGCCATGCCTGCAACAGCTCCTACCATACATTTCCATCCAATGTTGCGGAAAAACCACCCTACCCGCACACGTTCCATCTTCATGAAAGCCAAACCGCTCATGGAACCGATGCACAACACGCCGCCGCCTGCTGCGGAAGCGAAAGCGGAGAGTTTCCAATAGACGTCGTCGGGCACGCAGGCAAACATGTCGCGCATGGAGATCATGGTCATGGAGGCAAGGAAGTTGTCGAGCAAGGAGCTGACGACCCCGGTGAGCACTCCTGCAACCCACACGTCGGCAGGACCAAGGTGCACGGCGCCGCTAAGCTTGTCGAGCACTCCCGTTTCCTTTACCACGGCGAGAGCCAATATTGTGCCCATCACGAACAGCATCATCTGAATGACACCATACTGCAACACGCGGGGCGTGCGACGATGGATCATCTCATCGGTAATGAGCTTGCGGTTCACAACCTCGTTTACGATCCACAGAACAGAGAGCACACAGAGAGCGCCCAGGAAAGGGCTAAGCTTCGTTATGTTATGGAACGTGGGGATGAACCACAGTCCGCCTATGCCGACAACAAGCATGAGCACACGTTGCCAGATGTTCAGATTGGTATCGTCGCCACGGTAAGGCAAGACCACACGCTCGGTTGCCACAACAGAGGGCAAGCTGCGTCCTATCCACCATGTGGGCAAAGCCCATGCAACGAGGCAGGGCAGCAACAGGGTCATGGAAAAATTGGTGGCCGTGACGAAGCCATTGTTCCATAACACAAGACCGGTAGGGTCGCCAATGACGGTCAGAGCGCCGCCACAGTTGGCTGCAAGCACGATCGCGCTTCCAAAGATGAGCCGATGGCGGTGGGTCACGACAAGCTGCCGCATCATCGTCAGCATCATCACGGTTGTGGTGAGGTTGTCAAGATTGGCTGAAATGATGAACGTTATGACTGCCATTGTCCAAAGCATGCGTCTGCTGTTGCGTGTCCGCATCAGGCGAAGCAGGAAATCGAAGCAGCCGTTGTTCTGCAGAATCTCTACTATAGACATGGTAGCAAGCAAGAAAAGAACTATCTCTGCCGCCCTGCCCACATATTTTAAAAAGATGTTCTGTGCTATAAATTGTTTCACAGCCACACTTGAGGATGTGGCTCCTTGAAGAAAGTTGAAATATTCGACACAATGCTCTTTCAGAACAAAGTCGGAACCATAACAAATATACAACACCCACCCTACAGTGCCAATAAATATTGCCACTGCAGCCTTGTTAATGTTGGTCAACTTCTCTGTAGCTATGAGAAAGTAACCCAAGAGCACGATGGATATTATGATAAACGCCATACTTTCTTCTAATACGACGGCAAAGTTAACAATTATTATTTAATAGCCAAATTTTGTATAAAGAAAAATTCAATGGTTTAACTGAATTTTTACAATTATCATCGGCGTTTGCTATCTACAGTTATCGTTTCTTTATCTTAAAGAGCCCTTCATTTTTAAAGATCCTTTATTTCTACAGATCCTTTATTTCTACAGATCCTTTATTTCTTCAGAACCTTTATTTCTTCAGAACCTATCATTCGTCTCCCCGTCTGCGTTTGTTCATCTTTTTCAATTTCCGTTTGATGTCGTCAATGAAAGAGGTCTTTCTGTCAAGCACATTAAGCGACATAGCAGAGCTTGATATTATAAGGAACAGGCCCAAGCTTCGATAAAGGCTTCCATCGACAAACGGAAGCACTAAAGAAGCGAGAACCAAGGGAAGCTGAAGGGCTATGTTTTTGACGAGAGAGGAAGAGCAACGATAGTTATACTTAAAACGCATGTAGCTGAACGACACGCACACCTCTACAGCGGCGGCAAGCGTAAGGCCAACGCCAGCACCCAAAAGCGAGTGGATGTTATAGCCCACAACAACAAACACCAGCATCATCAGGCTGTTTATGCCTTCGAGAAAGCAGAAGGAGCGCGAATGGCCTTTAGCCAACGAAATGTATTCTACAGGAAGATACAGTCCGCGGAAAAACATTGACACGGCAGCAACCTGGATCATGGGAAGCACAGGCATAAACTTGCCACTGAAGAGGAGGGGCAACATCACGGGAGCCATAAAGACAAAGCAAACGGTCAACGGCGATATGAGCAAAACCGTCACCTCGGCCTGACGGTTCACCACGTCGTTCATGTTGCGGCCGTTGGTCAAGCAAGCGGCAGAGAGACGAGGAAAATAGTCGGTCTCCATGGCTGAAAACACCATGCCGGCATAGGTTACCACAAGCATGTAAGCAGCATTGTACAGACCCACAACTGCCTCTGAGCCGACATAGTTGAGATAAGAACGGACCGCATATTCAGCTCCGCTGCACATGAAACCAGCTAACACGAAGGCCATGCCAACGCGAACCGTGCCAACGCCTTGCCGCAACACATCTCTTTTAAAAGACAGCCGCAACGGATAAGCCCTGTAAGAGGGAACAAGAACAGCGAGCATCTGGGCCAGACACACCAACACAAGCGACGGGACGACGGCTCTGAAACCATAAAACCAATAAAGAGGGACAGACACCACGAGAGCCGACAGCACACTGTAAAAGCTGGATATGGCAAGGGCTTTCATGCGCCGCGTGGCTTTTAAAACGGCGGTCTCGCCAGAGGTTATGGCCATCATGCCGACCATGGGCGAGAGAAGAAGGAAATGTAAGGTGTGGCTACCCCACGAGTAAGCCAAGCTGTCAAAGACCCTACACAGAAGAACACACAACAAAGTGCCGACAAGGGCGGCTACAACGCTCCAAGAACGTATGACCTTGACAAGACGCTCAACCTCACCATCGTCGTCAGCACTATAAGCGTCGGAGATTTCACGCACGCCGCTCATTCCCAGACCAAGACTTGTCGAGTCGCTGACCAACTTTACAGACGACTGATACAGAGCCACCAAGCCCATGCCCAACGGACCAAGCAACAGAGCGGTCAGCTTGTTGCGCACCAGTCCGACGAGTATGTTCATTGTCTGAATGCCACCAAAGAGTCCGGTATATTTGATTATCTGGCGGTAGTGTAATTCTGTAGATTTATCGTCTGTCATACTTGTTAAAACGCGACACTTGCGTTTTTATTGTGTGACGCAATGGGCAATAGAGAAACAATAAGGATATAAACATTAAGTAGGTGCTCAAAATCAATCGCATACAAGAATCTTATAAAAGGGTTATGCTTTCAAATGTCTTTACGCATTCTTTTAACCCGTATGGCATAAAATCATTTAAATTAATTTTGAACACCTACTTAAAAAAGAAATTGACAATGAGGGTTGAAATTCAAAAAAAACATAATTGACAACACTTTCTTGTCAGAAAACGACAAAAAACTGTATCTTTGCATTTACATAACAAAAAAGGACCAAACAAACTTCATAAATGGCAAAGAAGCACAATCACAAAACAATAATACCCCTTTTAACAATTATCATCATCATCGTTGCTGTCGCAGCATCGGTATGGCGTTGCTCTTGCAGTTGCACGCCCGAAGAAGAGAAGAAAGAAGAAGAACGCACGGTACCTCACATCAACGACTCAATAAGCAACCTCAAGAGCGAATGTGAGATGAGCCATGAGTTCGACTCTATAATGGAGCGTTACCTCAAACGTTGGGAGATCAACGGCGCACAGCTGGCCATCTCACGAGGCGACTCGCTCATCTACACACACGGCTACGGATGGGCAGACAAAGAGAGAGGGGTGCAGATGGAACCAAGCATGATCATGCGCATTGCCTCGGTATCGAAGCTCGTGACAGCCATCGGCGTGATGCGTCTCTGCGAGATGAGAAAGCTGCGCCTCTCGGAACATGTGTTCGGCGATCAGGGCGTGCTCAACGACACGGCCTACACCAACAGAATAAAAGACAAGCGCATTTTTGACATCACCATCGAGCAGCTGCTGCGCCATCGCGCCGGCTTCAACAACTATGCCGGAGACCCCATGTTCTCGACACGTTACATCATGATGCAGAACCGTCTCACCACGCCTCCCGACAACACCACCTTATTAAAGATTGTGCTCAAGCGACGTTTGGGTTACACGCCAGGCACATCGTCTTGCTACTCGAACCTCGGCTACACGCTTCTGTCCATGATCATAGCACGCCGTTCAGGAATGTCGTATGAACAGTTTATCCAAAAAAACGTGTTGCAGCCTGCGGGATGTTTCGACTTCCACATTGCAGGCAACTATTACGCCGACAGACGACAGAACGAGACAAAATATTATATGCACCAGGGCTCCACACCTGTTTATGAATATAACAACAGCGGAAGACAGGTGGAGAAATGTTACGGCGAAAACGACATACCCCGACTGTTGGGAGCAGGAGCATGGTGTGCTTCGGCAGCCGAACTGTGCCGTCTCATCGCAGCTGTAGACCTGCATCCCGGCAAGCCCGATATCCTGTCAAAACAGAGCATACTGGCCATGACCACCGAGGCTGTAGACCACGGGTTCTCGCTTGGCTGGAACTTCACGCCCAAGAACCGTCCATGGACGAGAACGGGCACGCTGTCAGGCACCAGTGCCTTGGTCATAAGATATCCCGACAACCAATGCTGGGTGCTCCTGACAAACACTAGCACATGGAAGGGACACGCTTTCTCTGACGACACCAAAGCCCTGTTTGAAAAGTTGCGCAAGAAATTTGGCGGAAGGATGCCCAAAAGAGACTTGTTCGTTTAGAGGCTTACGCCTGCCTCGCAATGTCATGAGCACGCAAAACAGACATTAAACAACAGGTTTGTAAAACTGAAGCAACACGCTGATTAACAGATATGTAAAAGCACAAACAAGCAACATATACAAACACCCTTAATAGACACCGTTAATAAGCACCATAAACAAACACCGTTTAAAAAACATTAAAACCAAATTTTAATTGACATGAAAAAATTTATTCTTCTAATCTCTGCCCTCATTGCTGTAGGCTCAGCATCGGCACAGGAGGCACTCAGCGACATCAAAAAAGACATTTATGTCTCTGCAAGCAACCTGCTGGCCTACCCCGGCCCGCACAAGAAGCTCACACCGGCACCCAAAGGCTACAAGCCGTTCTATATCTCACACTACGGACGACACGGTTCGCGCTACCTCTGCGACCAGAACGACTATGATTATCCTTACAACATTCTTAAGCGTGCCGACTCGCTTGGAAAGCTCACACCAACAGGCCAGGAGACGCTTAAAAAGATCGAGATGCTCCGCAACGAGGCATACAAGCGCATTGGCGAACTCACACAGCTGGGAGCAGAGCAGCACCAACAGATAGGAACCCGCATGTATGAGCGATTCCCAGAGGTATTTGCAGGAAAAACGCATATCGACGCAAAGAGCACACCTGTTATACGGTGCATCTTCTCAATGGAGAATGCTCTTCAGGCCTTGCTTAAGAAGAATCCGCAGATAACAATCACTCAGGACGCGAGCGAGCACGACATGTACTACATGAACCACAACGACCGCGAAGTGAACATTTACTGTTGGCCAGACGAGGCACGCGAGGCTTATGACAAGTTTGCCAAGGCCAACGACAACTCTGAGCGTATGGCCAACCTGCTGTTCAACGACCATGGCTACGCCCAGGCTCTCGATATGCCACGCCTTAACGAGCGCATATTCAACCTGGCAAACGCTGTGCAGAACACAGAGCTCCGCCACAAGATAGACCTCTACAACCTGTTCGACGCAAACGCGCTCTACACTCTTTGGCGCGTAGAGAACGCAAGATGGTACATCAACAACAGCGCAAGTCCGCTTAACGGATCTACACAGCCCTTCACACAGCGCAACCTGCTTAAGAACATCGTGCTTACAGCCGACTCTTGTCTGCGCCTCCAGCACCCGGGTGCAACCCTGCGCTACGGCCACGAGACCATGGTGCTGCCGCTTGTGTCGCTCATCAACGTTAACGGTGCCGGCTTACAGGTTGCCGACCTCAACAACCTCGACACCCGCGGCTGGCTCAACTACCGCTATTTCCCTATGGGCGCAAACCTCCAATTTGTGTTCTACCGCAACGCAAAGAAGGCCGATGATATTCTGGTCAAGGTGCTTCTCAACGAGGACGAGGCACACATTCCGGTGGAAACCGACTGTGCACCATATTATCATTGGAAAGATTTGCGTCCCTACCTCATGCAGCGCATAAACGCTTTCAAGCCTTATGTCAAGCCCGAGAAAAAGTAGGCTCGGCTTAGACACTTTTTTTCTTCACATGGCTGGCTCCTCAAAACATCATTATCGGTTTTTGGGAGTCAGCCATAAAAAACACCACATATTTTTTTTCATTTCAACTATTCTTTGTAATTTTGCGTTATGAACGCATTACGAAAAAAAATATATTTATTATTAGCTAGTATAACACTTTTGTCCGCACCTGCAAAAGCTCAAGAAGGCCTTTATGTACAATGTGAAGACACATGCACACACATTCACGGAATTGACCTCAGCCACTATCAGGGAGAGGTGTTCTGGGAGACCATTGGCGACAACTCAAAGATGGCTTATGTCTACCTTAAAGCTACCGAGGGTGGCGACAGGGTGGACCACATGTATCAGCTCAACATTGACCTTGCTCACAGGTACGGCCTGAAAGTGGGATCATACCATTTCTTCCGCCCAAAGACGCCTCTCAACAAGCAGCTCGAAAACTTCAAGGCACAATGTAAGCCGCGAGACCAGGATCTCATACCCATGATTGATGTAGAGACAAAGGGAGGACTTGGCAACAAAGAGTTTGCCGACTCGCTGACAAAGTTTCTTGACATGGTGGAGGATGCTTACAAGCAGAAACCGCTTATCTACACAGGTACCAACTTCTACAACAGATACATGGTGGGGCTCGTTGACCATTATCCCATCATGATAGCTCAATATAACCAGAACGAACCCATACTTAGCGATGACCGCGACATAACAATGTGGCAATATACAGGTAAGGGACGCATAAACGGCATTAACGGCTACGTTGACAAGAGCCGGTTCCTCGGCAAACACGGTCTCAGAGAGATACGTTTTCGCCACTAAAAGAGAAACGACTGAGAAAACGATACAGAGAGAACACATATAAGAGAGAACACTATATAAGAGAGAACACTATATAAGGGTGAACACCCTTTTATTTCAAGAACATAAAGAAACATTTTATCATTATGGCAATTATCAGATGTCCCGAATGTGGACACGCCATCAGCGACAAGGCACCCGTTTGTCCTTCGTGTGGCGTTGAAATAGCAGGCAAAGTAATCACATGTCCACAATGTGGAGTTACTTATTTCAAAAATCAACCCGAATGTCCAAACTGTCACCACCTCACAGCACAAGTGGTAGCTACGACACAGACAACAAGCACCACACCTCCTCCTCCACCATCACAGGCGCAGCAGGAGGCTATAAGGCAGAATGCACCGCAAGCTCCAGCTTCTTATGAACAGCAGGCAGGAGCACAGCAGCAAAACACACAGCGGACCACAGCTCAACAACAACGGGCTACCGCGGGGGAAGAGCTGCGTCAGGAAGAGCAAGAGGTAGAGAAGAAAAGCAACAAGCGCATTGTCATAATCTCGCTCATCATAGCCATCATAGCCGTGGGCGTGTGCTTTGCTTTCTACAGCACAGCACGCAACGACAAGGAGAACGAGGCTTACGAATATGCAATGAACAGCTCTGACCCTATGGTGCTGCAGAGCTACCTCGACACTTACAAGGACGCACCAGAGGAACATATCGACTCTATACAGGCTCACCTCACCCTTCTAAACCAGGGCAACCAAGACTGGGCAAACGCTTGCATGAGCGGCACCAAGAGTGCTCTTGAACAGTATCTGCAACAGCACCCAAACTCGCCGTTCAAGACACAGGCAATGGAAAAGATTGACTCTATCGACTGGGCCACAGCTCAAGCCACAAACACCGTAGAGGCGTTCGAGAAATATCTTGAGCAACACCCGTCAGGCGAATATACCGATGAGGCAAACGACAAGATAAACAGCTTCAACGCACAGACCGTGCAGCCAGAAGAGAAGCTAATGGTGGGATCGACTTTCCGCAACTTCTTCACAGCGATCAACAACAAGGATGAAGACATGCTCTCTACATGTGTGGGCAGAATTATGACTTCGTTCCTTGGAAAGCCAGACGCAACACGGTCTGACGTGCTGACGTTCATGAAGAAGATATATAAGCCAACGGTGGCAAGCATGACATGGGCGTCGCTCGCCGACTACAACGTCAGCAAGAAGGAAATAGGTGAAGAAAAATATGAATATTCGGTAAACTTCAACGCTACGCAAGCTGTAAACAACTCTGACGGCACACAGGAGAAGAACAAGTATCGCATCAGCGCAAAGATCAATCCTGACGGTTTGATAACCGAACTTAACATGACCAAGATATTGGAATAAACAACATCTTTGGAATAAACAACATCTTTGGAATAAACAACATCTTTGGAGTAAAGAACATCTTATGTGGAGCTTCACCCCACTCCATTCACAAGACACGAAATGATATCAATAGACAACCTTAAAGTAGAGTTTGGAGTCAAGCCTCTATTCGACAATGTGAGCTTTGTGATAAACGACAAAGACCGCATAGCCCTTGTGGGCAAAAACGGAGCGGGCAAGTCGACCATGCTCAAGATTATATGCGGTCTTCAAAAGCCTACATCAGGCAACGTGGCCATTCCAAACGACACGACCATTGGCTATCTGCCTCAGGTTATGAACCTGCAAGACAACACCACCGTGCGGGAGGAGGTAAAGAAAGCGTTTGCCGACATAAGCAAGATGAAGGAACGTGTGGACAAGCTGAACGAAGAATTGGCGCAACGAACCGATTATGAGAGCGACAGCTACATGGAGCTGGTACAGAAGTTTACCACCGAGCACGAACGCTACATGATGATGGGGGCCGACAACTATGAGGCAGAAATGGAACGCACACTCACAGGACTGGGCTTTGAACGTACCGACTTTGACCGCCCCACCTCCGAGTTCAGCGGCGGTTGGCGCATGCGTATAGAGCTGGCAAAGATCTTGTTGCGCCGTCCTGACGTGTTGCTTTTGGACGAGCCCACCAACCACCTCGACATTGAGAGCATTCAATGGCTGGAACGCTTCCTCCAGCAGAGCGCCAAGGCTGTTGTGCTTGTGAGCCACGACCGGGCGTTCATAAACAACGTCACCAACCGAACATTGGAGATAACCTGCGGACGGGTTACCGACTATAAGGTTAAGTATGATGAATATGTGAAGCTTAGAGCAGAGCGTCGTGAGCAGCAACTTCGTGCCTATGAGAACCAGCAGAAAGAGATTGCCGACATAAAAGACTTTATTGAGCGCTTCCGCTACAAGCCAACAAAAGCCGTTCAGGTTCAGAGCCGCATAAAACAGCTGGAGAAGATTGTGCCAATAGAGATTGACGAGGTCGACAACTCGGCCTTGCACCTTAAGTTTCCACCATGTCTGCGTAGCGGCGACTACCCCATCATCTGCGAAGATGTGGAGAAGAGCTATGGCAGCCACACCGTGTTCTCAAACGTGACCCTCACCATTAAACGTGGCGAGAAAGTGGCGTTTGTGGGTAAAAACGGAGAGGGAAAATCTACCCTCGTCAAGTGTATCATGAACGAGATTCCGTTTGGAGGCACCCTGAAGGTTGGCCACAATATACAGATAGGCTATTTTGCACAGAACCAGGCACAGATGCTTGACGGCGAGCTTACCGTGTTTGAGACCATCGACAACGTTGCCCGAGGCGACATACGCCTAAAGATCAACGACATCCTTGGAGCATTCATGTTTGGCGGCGAAGCGTCAGAGAAGAAGGTCAAGGTGTTGAGTGGTGGAGAGCGCAGCAGACTTGCAATGATACGTCTCCTCCTTGAGCCCGTGAACCTTCTCATCCTCGATGAGCCTACCAACCATCTCGACATGCCATCTAAAGATGTGCTCAAGGAAGCCATCAAGGCGTTCGACGGCACAGCCATTGTGGTAAGCCACGACCGTGAATTTCTTGACGGGCTCGTGTCAAAGGTCTACGAATTTGGCGGAGGTAAGGTGACAGAACATCTTGGAGGAATCTACGATTATCTGCAAGCCCACAACGCCGCAACCATAGACGAGCGTCTCAGCTCTCTCTCTCAGACCAGCGGCAACAAGTCGGTAAGCAGCAACGAGCCTCAACAAGAACCGTCTACAGGCAAGCTTAGCTATGCTGAACACAAGGAGCAGCAAAAGAAGATTCGCAAGGCTGAGCGTGCTGTTGCCGAGAGCGAAGAAAAAATTTCCAAAATGGAAGCACGCATAAAGGAGCTCGACACCCTTCTCTGCAATCCGGACCACGCCTCAGACATGGTGCTCATAACCGAATATACGGACATTAAGAAAGCCATAGAAAAGGAAGAGGAACGATGGGAAAAGCTGTCGGAAGAGTTGGAAACAATAAATAAATAAGTAACTAAAATAATTGATGCTTTATGAAGAAAACAATAATGTCAATTCTTGCCGCCGTCGGCCTGTGTGTTGGAGGATGCTCAGCGCAAAACGACAGCGTGAAGGTGCTTGACCCCAAAACGTTTATAAAACAGGCACAGGCTGACAGCACAGCTATAATTCTTGATGTGCGAACACCCGACGAATATGCCGAAGGCCACATTGAGGGAGCCATGCTTCTCAACTTTCTTGACGACAAAGCTTTCAACAAAGGTTTGAAAAAGCTCGACAAGAAACACACCTATTATATTTATTGTCGCAGCGGAAGACGAAGTCATGGTGCTTGCGAGAAAATGAACAAAAAAGGATTTAAAACCTTCGACATGGAAGGTGGATATCTGAAATGGAAAAAGGAGGTTTAAAACAAATATTGGTTATTGATCTTTCACAGGAAAACAAGCTCTTGCGAAAGTTAAATAACCATGTTCTTTATCATTAGTTTCATTGGTGTGAAAACTTATTTTTTACGGTTGCAAAGATATAGATTTTTACTTATATTATTTATACAAAATTTTGGATAATGCTTATAAAATTATAGAGAACACATAATTTTAATATTCATTTACAAAAAGAGAACATGTAGAATGAAATCGTTGCAGGAACAATAAATGTATGGCTTCACAAGACAGGAAAAGAACATACTTGTAAACTAAACAACGAATAGAATAGAAAAAACAAATTAAAAAATTTAGTTATTAATTATGCTTACTTACATTTTATGACAAGCCCATATAAATCTTATATGAAGCTAATCATCAAAGTAAGCATAATTAATAACTAAAATTATTAGCTACTATTTCTTAACAGAGAAATGCAACTCACGACCCTCCGTAAGCTCACGATGGGAGATGCGATAGGTCGTAAGCTTCTTTCCGCCCAGCGTCATGTCCTTTATGTATAGCTGCGATGGCGAGGTGCGGTCAGAGCTGATCACGATGTCGCCCTTTGGATAATATTTAGGGTTAAGATGCAACGTTACCTTTGAGAACACTGGCGTGGTGAGCGTGTAGTAAGGCTCGCCGGGACAGTCTGGATAGAGACCCATCATCGACATTATAGCCCACGCCGACATCGTGCCACAGTCGTCGTTGCCAGGAATGCCCTCTGGCTTGTCAGTATAATATTTGTCAAGCAACGCAGCAACCTCCTTCTGCGTGCGCCACTCCTCACCAGCCACACGGCTGAAGAGATAAGGATACGCAATGTCGGGCTCATTGGCAGGGTCATACAATCCATTGTCAAAAACATGCTGCAGACGGTTCACAAAAGCTTTCTTTCCACCCATGAGCTTCATCAAACCGTTGACATCGTGCGGAACATAGAACGTATAGTTCCAGGCAGAACCCTCATGGAAGCCAGGACAGTTGCTAAAATTGGCACCGTCCTCTGGGTTAAACGGGGTTAGAAACGAGCCATCGGCGTTGATAGGACGCAAGGTGCCGCTCTCCTTAGAGTAGTAGTGTTTATATCCGAGCGAGCGTTGGCGGAACAGCTTGGCATCATTCTTCTTGCCCAGAGCAGAAGCGAGCAGCGCAAGGGCATTGTCTGCAACATAATATTCGAGAGCATGCGACACCGAGTTGTCACCCGACATGTCGGCAGCAAAGAAACCGAGCGGAATGTATCCCTTTTCCACATATGGGTCGAGGTCAGGACGTTGCTTGTTGTCCTTGCCCGCTGTGGTTGCCGACTTCATGAACGCCTCATAAGCCGTGTTGATGTCGAAGCCACGCAAACCCTTCAAATACATGTCGGTTATTATTGGTATTGACGGGTCGCCCTCCATTGTCCATGTTTCACGACTGTAGAGCTCCCATTTAGGCATCCACCCCCACTCCTTATACATGTCAATCATGGATCTTGCCATATCTTCCTGCTTATCAGGGAAGAGAAGCGTTTGCAGCTGTGTGAGGTTGCGATAAGTGTCCCAAAGCGAGAACACCGTGTAGCGGTTGCCCGTCGTCTTCATGACCTCATCGCTCTCCATACGCGGATACTCTCCGTTCACGTCCTGCAATACGTTAGGATGGATCTGTGTGTGGTAGAGAGCCGTGTAGAACACGCGGCGTTGTGCCTCTGTGCCGCCCTCCACGCTAATGCAGTTGAGCGTCTTGTTCCATGCCTCACGAGCAGCGGCACGCGTCTTGTCAAAGTTGAGTGTAGGCTGTTCAGCCTCAAGGTTCAGTCGGGCATTGGCAGTAGACACCATCGACACACCCATCTGCACCTCCACCACGTCGCCTTCTTCACAGTTGAACGTCCAGTAGCAGCCCACATCCTGTCCCGCCATGTCGCGTGTGCGGTGGTCATAAAGTTTAAACTTGCCGCTATAATGCTCCCATGCCTCCTTTGCCGGTCCGAGCGAAGGAATCTTTTTCCAGAAGCCGTAGCTTGCGGGCTTGCGGCTCACACGCATAACAAAATAGATAGGGAATGTAGAATGAGAGTTGTAGCAGAACGTGCCAAGCATGCGCATGCCCTCCACCTCTGTGTCGCTCACTCGTCGGGCCCATGCGCCGCCTTCGTTGCTCAACGCATCGCCAAGGTTCAGCAATATGTTGCCCTGTCCCTTGCGGAACGTGTAGCGCTCACATGAGGTGCGCATGGTAGATGTTACCTCACACTTCACACCATATTTCTTCAGCATGACCGAGTAGTAGCCCGGTGTAGAGCTCTCTTTCTCATACACTGTGCCATACTGTCGGCAGTCGGGCTTTACCTCACCCATCGTTGGCATGGTAAGAAGTGACCCCAGTTCGGGACAACCAACACCGCTAAGGGTGACATGTGCAAAGCCTGTAAAGTAAGAGTTGGTATACTCATATGGTGCTGACCACCACCTTTTGTCCTTGTCGTAGGTGTTGAGGTCGCTACCCATAACGTTGAACGGCACCACCGACATGAGTGCATGGGGCAACACAGAACCTGGGTTGCACACGCTGTAGTTGGTCGTTCCTATGAAAGGGTCAACATAGTCGATGTTGTCCTTAGCGCCAGCCGTTGTGGCCAACAGCAAGAGCGCAGCCATAATGGATAATTTCTTCATATAACGTCTTTTGATTGTTTTGATTGTTATAATTTATTGATTGCTTTTGTAATGATGGCTATGATGGTTTTATTTTATAGTTGAGCAATGTTTTTAGGTTTCATCACTTTCATATTTGCAAAGATACTTCATTTTTGGGGATAGTCCAAAAATATATTATAAAAAAACTGTTAACAGTCTTTTATGAAAGAATATTTTTCATATCTTTGCATCAGGCAAGCTGCACCCCAGCAAAACACAATTGTTAAACTAAACACGAAAAATCATGAAACGAAAAAAACTGTTATCAAGAACCTTTTTGGCTCTCGTTTTAACCACGGTGTGCATAAACATTAATGCACAAGGCAAAATTAACTCCTTAAAAGCTTTAAAAAAGAAACCTAAAATTGGAGGAATTGTAGGCCTTACGGGTGTGAGAACAATAAATGGTATTGACAAATCATCGGAAGCAGGCACACAACTAAACAACAACGGATTGATGGACAACGTAATTAAGTTTACGCCAATCATTCTACCATTGCCACATGTGCCCGATTTTTCAAAGACAAAGAGCATTTTGCCAAAATTGAAAATCGACAAGAATAGGGCATATCTCTTATCACTAAATCTGATACAAAAAGGCGATACCATTAACGGAATAAAGTTTCTTAAAATGGCTGTTGATGAAGGTCTGAATAACGCCCAATATCTATATGGCAGATATTGCATAGAAGGACAATATGTAAAAAAGAACATTTCATTAGGCATCTCTTACATTCAGAAAGCAGCAAAGAGCAACAACGTAGAAGCTCTTGCTTATCTTGGCGATGCTTACTATTTGGGGCTTCAAGGATTTAAGAAAGACTCTGTCGAATCGGTCCGTTGGTACGAAAAAAGTGCTAAAAGAGGATTTTTTAATGCACAGTATCGTGTTGGCAACTTCTATTTCAACGCCAACGACACTACAAGCGCAGTTAATTATTGGCAGATGCTTATCAACAACAAAAAGGCTGAAAAACCAAAACTAATGACAGCACAGGAGCGTCGGATGTTGGGAGAGACTTATTATAACCTTGGAACACTCTATTATAACAAACAGCTCTATTCTTTAGACAAAGAAACAGGCTTAAACTTTTTTGACAAGGCTGCCAACTGCGGTTACGATTATGCAGCATACCTTCTGTCTCAAATTTATCATGAGAAGACAGACGTGCCTCAGAATGAACGCCTGTCGCGCAATTATGCAAAAATGTCTGCCCTACTGGGCAACGTGGATGCACAGGCGTTGTATGGCTGTTACTGCATGCAGGGCTATGGCATGGAGAGAGACTCGCTTGAAGCAGTAAAATGGCTAAAGAAAGCTGCAAGCCAACACAATGCAGATGCTATGTGTGTCATGACAGGTTGCTATTTTGATGCAGCCAACTATGACAGCACGATAGAGATGGGAGAACAGCCTCAATGTCGCGATTCTGTTGATATACAGCTTCTTGTAGGATCTGCCTATTATAATAAAGAGCAGTATGAGCAGGCTGAAGCATGGTTGAAAAAGGCAGCTGAGAAACAAAACACAGAGGCTCTTTGGTGGCTATATGACCTTAACCTAAGCATAAAACACGACTCGATCACAGCTGTCACCTACCTGGAGCAAGCATGCGAGAAAAACCTGCCAGAGGCGCTCAACAACATGGGCTACTATTATGCACATGGAATCATTGTGAAACAAGACTTGGAGAAAGCCACAACACTCTTACATAAAGCAGCATCGCTGAACAGCGGCATGGCTTATAACAATCTTGGCAATATCTATAGCGCAAAAGAATTTACAAAGACACCTGATTGGAGCAAGGCAGCTGACTGCTTCTATAAGGGTGCCGAGCTCAATTGCCCTGAAGCGATATATAACTATTCGTTATGTCTAAAGAAAGGCAAGGGTGTGAAGAAAGACAAGCAAGCAGCAAAACGGTGGCTTGAAGAAGCAGCCAAAAACGGTAGCGAAGAAGCTCTGAAAGAGTTGGGAAAAAAAAGATAAACCTATAGCCATAAATCATCTATAAAAGCTATAATTATGAAAATCGTTATTATCACCTCCATCGTTGTCCTGCTGTGGTGCGTCATCTACAAGACCTGTCATAGCCGCAAGGACACACCATTGGCATCATGTTCAGACTTTCCTAATGCCAACACCATGAACGGTTGTGGAGCATCCTTATATGGAGGGTTCCGCATTCAAGGCTCAGACCTGCGCATCTATTATGTCATGCTCTCAGCCTTCTTCTTACCTTTCATTCCCTTCGGATGTTTTGTGGCAACAAAGAAAGGTACCAAGCAAGAGCTACTCGGCAAGAGTAGCCAGCTGGAGATTCATGGAAGGACAAAAACAGCGTTTCTAGAACTCCTATGGTGTTATGCGTCAACATGGGGTTTCCTTATCCTTGCCCTCGCTCTCATTTTTCACCTTTAGTGAAACAAGAGGTTAAACCCAAATCGGTCGTTAGGGCTTGCTTGTATTTTGGATTTTTAGAAGAGTGGATTTTGTT